>Ga0209390_10001002_pt1 | contig 55802 bp, 42 predicted proteins | sample BON01_FD_187212 | JGI IMG/M metagenome (GOLD analysis project Ga0209390, IMG submission 187212) | Freshwater microbial communities from Lake Bonney liftoff mats and glacier meltwater in Antarctica - BON-01 (SPAdes) (version 2) | ecosystem: Environmental > Aquatic > Freshwater > Ice > Glacier...
GTCAAACGAACGATATACTTCTTCTCACTCATCACAAAACCCTCCGTGGATTTAATTTGGTTCTGTGGATGAGCGCCGATTTTTCAATTCGACGCAACCCTAGTTTTCATCCCTGACAATGCACTAGTTGAAAAGCCCACTCGCACCACCGCCACGGATACTCTTTTATTGCACACAGGTCAGCATAGTTACCGGACACACGGCGCGTTTAAGTGAATTTACGGCAATTTCAGGACTCTCGCATCGGCGCTACGTGCCTGTAAGCCTGGCGACTTCAAAACCGCCTGGCACTCCACGCCGCAGCGACAATTTTCGTGCTTTTCTGTTTGTGGCCAGCTAAACATCCGTGCAGCGAATTAGCCGATTGGCAAGGCAATTCGCGGGCAAGAAAGTGTATGAGCCGCCGAATTCAACTGTGGAAACACAGGTAAGCTGCGCAAACACTACACGCCGCCCTTCCGTCATCGCTATTCTATCCAGACTACTCATTCGTGAAATTTTAACACGCTAACGTAACAGGTTAGATTTCTGGTGCTAACACGTCGAAAGTACAGGAAAATCAGCTTTTCTCCGATTCAAAACGTCGTGGTGCCTTTGTACTCACGGTTTGGCCTTTCCGGAAATCCAGGAATACCGATGAATTTTCGCAGCCTTTTCACAACTTCCAAACCTGCTCGACGTTTTCAAGGTCGCCAATCTCAGGGCCTGCACAACACGCTGCCGGTCGGACGCCTTGAGCGTCTCGAAGAGCGAGCGTTGCTTGCCGGAAACGTAACTGCGCAGTTGCTTGGCCAAACCGCTGTCGTTAATGGAGACATGGCTAACAACTCCGTACAGATTTTTATTGAAAGCGGAAATGTTGTGGTGCGTGGACTCGATGGCACCACCATCAACGGCACCAGCGACGATTTCATTCTGGCTAGCGGAACGATATCTCTGCCAGGTCACTTCAGCGCCTCGCTCGGCGACGGAAACGATACGCTCACGATTGCCGGTGTAACGGTCTCGCGAAATGCTGCAATATCTGGCGGCCAGGGCAATGACCAGATCGCGGTGATGGGTTCTTCTGTTGTTAGTGGTGACCTCACAATCAGTGGGGGCTCTGGAGCCGACACAATCAGCCTTCAGGACTCAACCGTCGGCAGAACTGCTCGGATCCTGGGAGGCAAAGGCACTGATACACTTGTTGTAAGTTCAGCCAGCATTGGCCGGGACCTGTTTATTTCCGGCGGTTCGAATGATGACAACATCGTGGTTGATTCAACGCGCGTTGAAAGAGACGCACGCATATCCGGCAATAGTGGGGACGACGACATTGTCGTTCGCGATTCTGTAATTGTGGATGACATAGTCATTTCCGGAAACGCAGGTCACGACATCATCGTGTTTGACTCGTCCGCAGTCGGCGACAAAAGCTTTATGCGGGGCGGCAGTGGAAGCGACAACATTCAGATTATCGGTACGAGTCAGTTTTTCGACCGCCTCAGGACCTATGGAGGTGCCGGTCGTGACAACATCGAAACCGCTGCTGGCGTAACATTTGATGGATTGAAGAGATCCAGTTTTTCTGGCAGAGTCGCTGACGCGGCGGCCATTGAAGCCCGTATTAACAACACCGTCACCGGTGCGATCGCAGCGGCCGAAGCCGCCGTACAGGCATTTGATCCTCAACTGACTCTCACACTTAGCAGTTCTTCGATTTCCGAAGGTGCGGGTAACGGTGCATCAACTCTGACAATCACGCGTGCATCCAGCACGGATGCAGATCTGGAAGTTACTCTGACATCTTCCAATCCGGCAAAGCTGTCACTCAACCAAAACACCGTCACGATTCTGGCCGGGCAAAGCTCTGCAACAGTTCTGCTTAACCCACAAAACGATTCTATCGTGGGAAATGACACCGTAGTAACGGTCACTGCCACGGCAAATGGGCTGAACACAAACTCGATCGACGTGACGATTACAGATGATGACGCGGAATCACTTAGCGTCGCGGCTAACGTCAGCACAATTGCTGAGGATACCGGAAGCTCATCAACCACTGGTTCGGCAAATACGGTTTCCTTCACTATCACCAGAACAGGCGACCTGACGTCCGCACAGGTTGTCAATCTTGCGGGATCTCCTGCCAGTGTTTTTGATGTGCCAGCTACAGCCACAATTGCCGCTGGCGACGCGGCAGTAACAATCGACATTCCCACCATTGTCAACACGACTGTTGGAAATGACGTTACGTTTACTCTCACAGCCAGCGCTCCGGGACTCGCGTCAGCAAATGCATCGGTAATCGTGCTGGACAACGATAGCGAACAACTTTCCATTGCGTTTTCGGCACCAACGATTACTGAAACCGGCAGCGACTCGCTTGCAACGCTTACCGTCACGAGAAATTCAGACACGACGAACGCGATGAACGTAACCGTGACGTCGCAGAACCCCGAAAGCGTCACATTCAGCGGCAACGCGGCTGCGCAAATAGTTATCCCAGCCGGAGCGACTTCTGCAAGCATTGCGATTTCCGGAGTTGACGAGACCATCGACGACGGGGATCTGCCGGTAGCTATCATCGCGTCGGCCATTGGTTTCAGTTCGGGCTCTGAGACAATTGTCGCGATTAACGATGATGTCCCAACACTTTCAATCGCACTTTCCGGCACGAATGTCGTTGCGGAAAACGCAGGTATTGGTGCCGTTTCTGCAACGATTTCGCGAAATACAGTTATTACATCGACCGACGTTGTTGTATCGCTCGCAAGCACCGGCGATTCACGACTTTTAGTGCCGACGTCTGTCACAATTCCTGCTGGACAATCGTCTGTGATTGTGTTCTTCGACACAATCGATAACAACATCGTTGACGTGCCTGCTGACGGCACAGCAACCATCACCGCATTAGCCAGCGGTTTTGTTAGTGGCACCACAAACGTGACGATTACCAACGACGATGCGGCGACAATTTCGCTGTCACCTTCCAGCCTGAGCGTGAGTGAAACCGCCGGCGTCGCTGGAGCGACCCTGACACTGTCACGCACAGACTCGTCGATATCCGAGACTGTTGCATTGGCCTATTCTGACACCACATTGATTACCGGCCCCGCCAGCGTCACCTTCAATGTCGGCGACACAAGTGCCAGTGTTGTGCTGGACATCATCGATAACGACCTATACGCCCCTAACGAAGCGGTGACTGTTACAGCTTCTGCATCGGGACACGCGGATGTCTTAACAACCATTGGGGTAACGAATGATGAATCGCTGTCGCTGACTGTTGACACGTCGACGAACACGACAGTCCAGTCAGTTGGAGCTCTGATTACAAGAGTTGCTGACTTTACAATCACCGGACAAACGGCTCCCGGAGCAACGGTACAGATTGATACAAACGGTGACGCGGCTTTTGACGAAGCGTCCACAACCGCTGACCAGAACGGAAATTATGCTGTCAATGTGACACTAACACATGATGACACAAATGGTGGTCGCAACCTTGTTCAGGTGCGATCACTGATAGCCGCAGAAAGTGTCGACACGCTTTCCTCCGTGTTTGATATTCAGCTGGCTATTGGAACCGTTGTCAGGTTTGAGACCAATCAGGATCTTGATAACAGCGGCGTTAACGATTTCTACGACGTGGAGTTACTGGACGCAGACGCACCGGTCACTGTGACTAACTTCCTGTCGTACATCACAGACGGCAGCTACGACAATATGATTATCCACCGCTCACCGTTCAACTTCGTGACTCAAGGGGGTGGTTTTTCCGTTGAGAACAGCGTTGTGTCAAACGTTACGACGAAGCCTTCGATTACCAACGAATTCGCTGCTGCAAATTCTAACGTTCGCGGCACGCTGTCGATGGCTTTGCTTGGCGTCCAGCCAGCGAGCGGAACCAGCGGCTGGTTCGTCAACGTCGTCGACAATTCGTTTCTTGATGCGAATCTGCACACCGTATTTGGAAACGTTATTGGCGATGGCATGGATGTGGTGGACGCCATGAACCAGCTGCCAATCTTTGACCTTAATTTCCCGCTGAACGAGACTGCTCTGGGCGAAACTCCACTTGCCAAATCACCGCTAACTCAGCTGACCGGAGTGGTGGGACTTACGACTAACAGTCTGACAATAACCGGCACGGGCACAAGGTTTACGACCGAATTGCAGGTTGGCGACATCATTCAGATTGGAAACACCCAGCTTGAAGTAACGTCAATTACTTCCGACACAGTGCTGACTGTCGACGTTGAGGCCTCAGCAAATCAATCTGGATTGCTCGCCAATCTATTCACGATTCCAGCAGACGATGATTTCATCATCTTCTCCAACATTGGAGAAATTCTGGATTCAATCTAACCCGGACCAAGTTAGACAGCAGCTCAGACAAAGCCGGGTTGTGGCTTCGCCTGAGCGTTGATGTTACCTGCAGTAAATAGATAGCGTCACTATGCTGTGCCACTCGGCAAATCAGGCAATAGTGGTGTTGAACTGAACTGAACTGAACTGAACTGAACTGAACTGAACTGATCTGATCTGATCTGAACTGAACTGAACTGATCTGAACTGATCTGAACTGAACTGATCTGATCTGATCTGATCTGAACTGAACTGAACTGAACTGAACTGAAGGTAGTAACACGTTGCCGGAGCAAAGTCGCAACAGATCGAAGTAACGTGTGCCTCGCCACTCCATGACATTGGACGAAGTGGTGCGCTACACCAGAAACAGCAACGCGAGGTTGTGTGTGCGACAGCTGCAAAAAGCGTTGGATCTTCTGCTGGCGGGCGGCCTATTTTGAATAGCGGGCCCAACCTCCACCACCTGCTTCTCCATTATCTTTGGTTTCAGCAGTCGGTAGCACAGAATTGGTGGGAGGACTCTCTACCGCGGGCACACCGTTTTGAGCACTCGTGGGCAATGAAGCAATTGCCTCCTCACGAGTAGCAAACGCCACCCAGAAAAAGTCTGTTTTTTTATTTTCGAGCAACATTAAAGTCTTCATCATTGTCTTCATGTTGTCTGACAAATGACACAACACGGCTTCCCCACCGCCTTGCCGCGTTTTTTTTGCCAGCCGGATCAGCATGCCGACAAAAGTCGATGCGAAGTAGCTCAGTTTACTAAAGTCCACAAGCAGATGAGACACTTCCGAATCGTCCAGTAATCGGTAGGTTTCGTTGTAGGCGTTTCTGACATCATTGTCTCTGAACCCCATGAGGCTACCCGTAGGAGAAACAATCAGGACGTTGCCGAAACGTTCATATTCGAAGACAGCTTTCCCAGACGACATTGAACTCTCTTTAACTTGCAAGCACGAAGGAGGCAGGAAACTGCCGCAGCACCATTTCTAACTTTCCGGCTACCGTAGCCACTGAACGCTGCTGCGGCAAGTTGATTCTATCGTTTCTCAAGCTGTTGATGTTCTCAAACCTGGAACTACCAGAATGAACCGCGTGTCGTGTCGCTCCATTCAGCCCTTCGAAAACTGGCTGACACGAACACATGGACAGAGAAAACACCAATCTTTCCGAATGATGTCTCGCAAGATCGAATAGTGCGGAGGATTTACTAGAATCGCCATCTTCACATATCTTTCGATTCTCAACCGAACGAATCCCGAGCAATGACTGCAATACAAGATCTCAGCAAACTTGAGCACCTGCACTGTGAAGTGTTCACGAACGCAACCGCCGCATCGAAGCACGTCGCCGCGCAAATAGCGGAGTTAATTAGAACTCGCGCTGAGAAACAAAAGACTTGCGTCCTGGGTCTTGCAACAGGCTCAACACCAATTGGCATTTATGCCGAACTGATCAGGATGCATCGAGAAGAAGGGTTGTCGTTCAAAAACGTCCTGACGTTCAACCTTGACGAATACTATCCCATGCAACCCCTCGAACTGCAGAGCTATGTTCGCTTCATGAACGAGCATCTGTTCGATCACATCGATATTCCAAAGGAGAACATTCATATCCCTGATGGAACGATGCCCATTGAAGAGGTTGCTGAATTCTGTCAAAGATACGAGACCCAGATTACCGAAGCAGGTGGCATTGACATTCAACTGCTCGGCATCGGACGAACTGGCCACATCGGCTTCAACGAACCAGGTTCAGACGAAACATCACGCACGCGGCTGATTACTCTCGATTCCGTCACTCGGACAGATGCGGCCAGCGACTTTTTCGGAGCCGAAAACGTTCCGCGGCGTGCAATCACGATGGGTGTCGGCACTATTCTGAATGCATGGAAAATCTTCATTCTGGCCTTCGGTGAAAACAAGGCCCAAATTGTTGCTCGCACCGTTGAGGGTGAACAAAGCCCATCTGTTCCCGCGACGTATCTACAACGACATCGCAATGTTGAAGTTTTGCTCGACCAGGCCGCAAGCAGTGGACTCACACGCTCGATGTTTCCATGGCTTGTTGAGTCCGTCGAATGGACACCTCAGCTGATTCGACGAGCCGTAATATGGCTCGCTGAAAAAATGAACAAGGCGATCCTGAAACTAACGGACGCAGATTACAACGAAGAAGGGCTGCAGGGGCTACTCGCCGAGTATGGATCAGCCTACGAAATTAATCTTGAGGTATTCCGGCACCTGCAGGCCACCCTGACAGGATGGCCTGGCGGTAAGCCCGATCACGCAAAACGCATAGGTGACCGACCGGGAAAATTCGATCACATCTTCCCAAAACGCGTGATCTGCTTTTCGCCGCATCCGGATGACGATGTCATTTCCATGGGTGGCACTTTGATTCGGCTGGCGGATCAAGGTCATGACGTTCACATTGCGTACCAAACGTCAGGCAACATCGCCGTGTTTGATGAAGACGCCATTCGCTTCGCCGAATTCGCTGCGGAATTCTGCACAACCTTCGACATTGCCACGAAAACCGTGCGATCGCTGGAGGGCCACATTGACGAATTCCTCAAGCACAAAAGTCCTGGTCAGGTCGACAGCGATGAAGTTCAAAAACTAAAGGGAATTATTCGACGCGGTGAAGCTCGTGCAGGCGCTCGCTGTTGTGGTGTTCCCAACGAAAAGCTGCACTTCCTTGATATGCCGTTCTATGAAACGGGTCGAGTGAAGAAGAAGCCAATTGGCGAGGAAGACATCAAGATCATCGTCGACCTTCTGCGAGACATAAAACCTCATCAGGTTTATGCGGCTGGTGACCTGTCTGACCCTCACGGAACGCACAGAACGTGTCTCAAGGCAATTATCGAAGCATGTGACATTTGCCGCAACGATGACTGGTTTAGTGAGTGTTGGGTTCTGCTATACCGTGGTGCGTGGCAGGAATGGCCAATCCATCAGATTGAAGTTGCGGTTCCGCTAAGCCCCGTAGAAGTCGAACGGAAACGTCAGGCAATTTTCAAACACGAATCGCAAAAGGACAGAGCATTGTTTCCCGGCCCCGACATGCGTGAATTCTGGCAACGTGCGGAAGCCAGAAATGCCAAGACGGCAAGAGACTACGATGCTTTGGGGCTGGCTGAATACGAAGCGATTGAAGGCTTTGTTCACTGGGATGGCGTCTGGGGACTGGACGACTAGGAACGAAAAATTTGAAAGTCGCGAGAGAACGTGCCGAGCGGATTTACGGCAAGGCACGCTTTCCGCTTCAATTTAGGCGATGCTGTGTGGAATAAATTTCCATTGAGCATGTGAGTCCTGATTGAGTTCGGCGATTCAACACAGCCAGCATGAAGGCAGCGACGAACGTCGATAACTACACAACGTTCTACCATCGTCACGCAACGCCCGCCAGCTTACACATGACCATTGCCGGTACGTCAAAGACCTGAAGCCACAGCTAGACTCACAAATCAGATCGCCTGAGTTACAGACGAAACGTTGCCGAGGGCAAATCATAGTGCACGTTATTGAGCGGAAAAATATGGCATTTCCGTCGCGTTAACCGGGTTCAGTCGTGTCACTTTCGCCAGCCGCCACTGACCTGATTCCTGCGACCAAATCGTTTTCCAATAGTTAGGTACCGAGAACGTTCCGCCTCCATTTTTCAAAAGAGTCAGATCACCGTTTGCTCGAACCATTGCCGTCGCAGAATTGTCCCCATCGATCGTAACCTGAATACTTTTAATCTGAAACGAATCGCTCAGTTTCACAAGCTCCAATCCTTCGGCGGCGCTGTCCGAAAGTTCCGGACTGCCCTTCGAAATCTGACTAGCAATGGCCGCGACATCGCGTGATTTGAAATGCGAAAGCATGGTACGCAATTCAGACTCAACAACTTCCTGCGGCGAAACCAGATACTGTTCCAGAAAGTAAAGTCCGATACCCAAGGCTAGACCAAGTCCAGACACGCGGCGGCCGACGGACGTGCCGGACAGGAAAGCTGCGGCCGAAATTCCACAGAACAGAATTATCAGTGGCCATGGATTGTCTGTGATGTAAGACATGTCCCTCTCCATCGAAGAAATATGGCATTGAACTTAGCTCGTCGCTACAGGGGTATACGTCTCCGCGTAACGAGGCAAACCAGACTGACACACGCTTAACTGACCAACCAGACGTCGACAATTGTCTGAAATTCTGCGGAAACATCGACGTTTGCAAAATAAGCTAAAATGGCAAACGCAAACGCAAACGCAAACGCTTGAGGCTTGAGGCTAGATCACGCGAGCGACAGCACATAGTGCGCCGGGCGACCGTCACGCCTTTGTCAGTCAGACGCATACCTGAACGGAAAATTGTCGTGGGGCCAGGGACTGTCCCGCCAAACAATGACTTAGGTTAGGAAAGGTGCATAGAAAAAGGTGGCAAGCATTGCTGCTGACCACCTTGATGTATTCACGACGAATCCTAAAGCAGGAGCAGTCGTTGGTACCTGTCGCTTATGATGTTCGACCTAGTAGCGATCTCGTCCGCCACCACCGCCGCCACGACCGCCGCCGCCGCCACCGTAGCCGCCGCCACCGCCGCCGCCGCCGTAGCCGCCACCGCCGCCGCCACCACCACCGTAACCGCCACCGCCACGGCCGCCGCCACCGCCGCCGCCGCCACGTTCTTCACGAGGACGAGCTTCGTTGACAACAATCTGACGGCCATCAAGGTCTGAACCGTTCAGAGCTTGGATAGCTTCGTCGCCACCAGTCTCCATTTCAACGAAAGCGAACCCTTTGGATCGCCCCGTTTCACGGTCGTTGATGACCTTAGCGGAAGTCACAACGCCGTACTGGGCAAAAGCTTGCTCCAGGCCTTCTGAGGTTGTGCCCCATGCCAGGCTACCAACAAAAATGTTCTTACTCATCACAAAACCCTTGAACTCTACAACTACGAAAACACCCGTGTTGCTGCCACAGCGGCAGCCTCCGAAACGCTGAATTTGAAAACTCGAATTCCATCCGAATTTCCATCAAAAAAGATGCTTGCTGCAGGAGAACTCAAGAGCTGACGAATCCGTCTTCAAGAATGCTGTGACCCACACCAATTGGTCCGAACGACTCAAATGGAGCCAGTATCAAACTCAGATTCTGGTGACGCTACCCTCATGGGTCCGTAATAGCAATACCTCCTGCCCATACGCGACAGAATCATTCAGAGAAATTATTCGGCTGCCAAACGCATGTCTTTTACCAGACAAAACGGAAATCTCCAAAAACACGGAACTAACCGCATTTCCTCGCTAAAAACACAAGGTTTTTTTGCACTCAAATTCAACGATTGCTTCCGGGAACATCGCAGTAATAGCGGGACTTAATTAGGTGAGACCTGAGCAGTTTTTGCCGAATTCGCCGTCAGCCTCGAAATCGATCATCGGACAGGATCTGCATTTTCTAAAATTCCCTGCCCGCCAACTACCGAACGTTTCATTTTTGCAACACATCGACAAATGCGGAAAAATCGCCATCTCATCAAAGGCCTGTCGAACTTCGTAAACATTCTGTCGTGACTGTCACTCGGCACGTTGTGTAATGTCTGAGTGTACGACCCCATTGCACTTGAGTTTTCAAACTCAAATCGGACAGCCTGAAATGCACAAAACATCCAGAAGAAGCATTGCCCAAATCGAATCGATTGAACCGATGCTCCTGATGTCGGCAACCGTCATACAGGGCACGAATGCCGGCGAGTGGATTTCTGGCGACGACAATGACAACAACATCTTTGCTGGTGGCGGCAACGACGAAATCTATGCCCCCCTTGGAACGAACACAATTGACGGCGGTTCTGGCGATGATGTTCTTGTCGTGTATGAAGGTTTACGAGCAGACTACGCCGTTCAGCAGTTGGCGGATGGTTCCGTGTTTATTTCCGGTCGCGGGCTGAATGACAGCCAGGTGAATAACACATTGCTGAACGTGGAACGAATTCTTTTTAACGATGGCATTCTGTCGTTGAATAGTGCGGCAACTGAGATTGCAAGCCTTTCGCCCGCTACTGAAACTCCAGTTGCCAGTCAGCCTTCGTCCGGCGGCAACATATTGGGAACCAATGCGGGTGAATGGATCGCGGACACTGATGCTGACGATGTAATTGATGCTGGTGGCGGCGACGACCAGATTTACGCTCCGATTGGACGAAACGTTATCGATGGCGGCACTGGCGTTGACACTTTGATTGTGTATGAAGGGAACCTTTCAGACTATCAACTGATCCATCTTGACAACGGGGCCAACCGCCTGACCGGACCTGGACTTAGCGGACTGCAGGTTATTAACGAACTTCGAAACGTAGAGCGAATTCGCTTCAATGATCAACTCGTGGAACTGACAGACGCTTACACCCCTCACAGCAGTCCACCACCGACAACGAACACAAACAACTTTGGAAGCGTTCAGGACATTCCTGTGGCGCCAAACGCGGCTGATTCAGCCGATGCGACAACATCGTATTCAGACGCGTTCTCCACACCACAGCAAGCTGAACCGAGTTCCGACTTCCTTAGCGAAGTCGTGCGGCTAACAAACATCGTGCGTACACAAAATGGGCTGAAGGCATTAAGCGTAAACCTGCAGCTTCAGCAGGCGGCGCAGACACAATCACAAAACCTGGCGTTTCTTGACTTCTTCAACCACACCGGACTGGACGGCCTTCAACCATGGGACCGCGCGGTAAATGCGGGCTACAACTATCAGGCCATTGGTGAAAACATCGCTGCCGGCCAGCTGACTCCGGCAGAAGTTGTTCAGGCGTGGGTCGATAGTCCAAGCCATCTGGAAAACATTCTGAACCCAGTGTTCACTGAAATCGGTGTGGGCTATCAATATCTCGAAAACGACACGGGCAACATCAACTACAATTACTACTGGACGGAACTGTTCGGTAACCAACGCTAAGCCAAAGGCTGCCTCAGTTTTTGCCATTTCCTGCACTCAGGTGGTCTGTAACTTGATCACGCAATGGCTGAATTATTCCGCCATTTAAAACTGATCTGCCGGTGTCCTGTCGTCACGCTCGCCTACAGGAACCAGCCACATAAGGCTGTTCAAAGCCCTGCGGCAACTTGCTTGCGATTCGAGTTACGGTAGTAACCGGCGTTGACTGTAACTACTCAAATAACCAGGAACTGCCGTAACTTTCAGGTGTCAACGACAGCCTGACCTGGCTTCCATCAAAACACCCAAACCAGTCAAGATGACGTTTCGGGACATCTTGACCGACCAGCCCACCACAGTTGCGGTAGACGCTGCAGCGTGCGTATTTTAATTTGGTGGAAGTCACTAAGATTCGGCGTTCTCTGAGAGTCCGCAAGCTTCCATTGCTACAATGGCTAGCGTACTGACGTTGCCGTCGATACTTCCTGACGGGGCTTTCCGTCATTCAAGTGAACTTTGGTGGAGGGTATTCGTTATGCGTTGCCCCTTCTGTAAAAACGATGAAACGAAAGTCATTGACTCTCGCAACAGCCAAGACTATTCGATTCGTCGACGACGAGAATGTCTTGAGTGCAGTCGACGGTTTACGACCTATGAGCGCATAGAAGAATCACCAATAAAGGTAATTAAGAAGGACGGCACACGAGTACCCTTTGACCGCAATCGCATCAGAGCTGGTATCGAAAAAGCGTGCTACAAACGACCGATCAGTAACGAACAAATTGACCAGCTTGTGGCTGATGTTGAGGCCTCAATCTACGAAGAAGGGCTTCGAGAACTTCCATCGAGGCACATCGGTGAGCTGGTCTTTAATGCCCTGCGAGATCTGGACAAAGTGGCGTTTGTTCGATTTGCATCCGTTTATCGTGAGTTCACTGACGTGAATGACTTTGTTGACGAACTTCAACCCATCCTTGAAGGACGAACTCGCAGCTAACACACTGACTTGCATAACAACGCTACAGAATTCGCCGCAGCGTTCATCGACAACAGATCCGGCGGAAAAAAATGTCTGAGCAGACTTTGCAGACGCCATCGATATCCAGGACGGCAACAGTGCCAGTTCCAGCAAGTGTGTTTGCCGCTGGAGCGTTGGTTGTTGGCGTCTATCTTGGTTCGCTGTTGCCGCTAGCATTGGATCTTTTCCTTGCGATTTTTGCCATTTGGCTGGCAATGGCTACGTGGTACCACGTAGCCGGCAGCCAGCGGTTGGCTGCCGGAGCACTTTTGATTGCCATTGTTTGTCTTGGCGTTTGCCGATGGCAGCTTGTCAATTACGACTACCAGCAATCCACGCTGAAACAGCTGGCTGCGGCAGGTCCATCTACCGTTCAGCTGCAAGCAAAAATTGAATCAGTACCTGTTGTCAGCGTCAGACCCACATCTGAATTTTCGCCGCGACTTTATGGTGCGTCAGAACAAACTCAATTTATTGTCGAGATCAGTGCTGTCTATTCCGGAGAAAACAAGCTTGCTTTGATTGGCAAATGTCAGGTGTATGTCGATGGAAATGCCGCTGCGAAAGTCTCATCCGGCGATGTCATCCGTTTAACTGGAAAACTGGACTGGCCGGGACCTCCGGCTAATCCGGGAGAATTCAATTTTCAGAAGTTCCTTGAGCGGCACCAAATCTCCGGCTTAATTTACGTTAAACACCCGCAAGCCATTGAAGTTCTTGAGCCGGCGTCGTGTTTCGAAACCGGATGGTACACCAGTCGTCTGCGAAGATCTGCACGTTCAGCACTGATCACGTGCGTTGATGCAGACGTCCAGGCAGTCGCCCTGGCATTGCTGCTTGGAAACCGTCACCAGTTGCCAGCAGAAACAGAACAGGCGTTTATTGCCAGCGGCACAATGCATCTGTTGGCCATTTCAGGGCTGCATGTTGGCATTCTCTGCCTGTTTCTGATGCAAGTAATGAATGCGTTGATCGTTCCACGCCGACGAGCATTACTTCTGACCGCTCTGATTTGCTGGGGGTACGCGATGGTGACAGACCTGAGACCTTCCGTTGTTCGCGCGGCGGTATTTTTTTCGGTTTTCGTAGTTGGACAACTTGCCGGAAGAAATCAGCGGACGCCTGCATTGATCGCGGTCACAGCTCTGCTTATGTTGATCTGGGCCCCGAACCTGGTGTTTGAAACCGGGGCGTGGCTGTCATTCCTGTCTGTGGCCGCACTGGGCTGCGTCGCGCGACGCATGGAATCCGGCCCGGAAAATGATTCTGACGCTCCTGCCGACGCGATCACATTTGCCGAGAGATTGAAGAACGCCGCCGTTCAGTGCTGGGGTTGGATCGCCGTCAGTTATTGGCGGATGTTTTTTATTCTGGCCGTCACCACTCCACTTGTTGTGTCAACGTTTCATGTGGTTTCACCCATCGGCCTCGTCGTCAATATTTTTCTGATCCCCGCAACGACAGTTACATTATGCTTTGGCTTTGTCACGATGTTTACCGGCATGCTGATGCTGCAGTGGCCGGCCGTGGCGTCGGTGCCGGGCATTATTTTTTCCGGACTACTGCGCGGTCTCGTGTGGATTGTTGAATCCGCTGCAAAAATCAACGTCGGACACACTTATGTTCCCGACGTTGGCGCATGGTTTATTCCGTGCTACTACATGCTGTTGATATCGGTGCTGCTCTTGCAGCGAGGGTCGACTAGAAATCTGGCAACAAGCTGTCTGCTGCTGTGCCTGATAGCCGCGTTCTGGTTACCGTCAGCAAACGTTCCCACCGGAGAACTACGATGTACAGTTCTGTCGGTCGGACACGGAAATGCCGTAGTGATTGAAACTGCTGGCGGACGAGTTCTGCTGGTCGATTCCGGAGCCATGAATCGAGGGGGTCGCACTGCTGAACTTGTTTGCCGCTACCTTTGGACCCGAGGGGTTCGCCGAATTGACGGAATCATTGTGTCTCACGCTGATATGGATCACTACAACGCTGTGGCTGACATTCTGACTCGAATACCGGTCGGGGAACTGATGACTTCGGCGGACGTACTTCGTTCAGAATCTGCGTCAATGCAGGCCGTTGTCGCGCTGGCCGAAAAATCCGGGGTGCATGTACACGTTCTCCGGCATGGCGACCACGCCCGCATTGATGGAGCTGACCTCACAATTTTGCAGGCTGATAGCACCCAGCTGAAGCCCGACACGGAAGACAACGAGCGGTCGCTGGTAGTTCGGATTGATTTTCAAGGTCACAGCATTGTCCTACCGGGCGATCTGGAAGGAGTCGGAGCAGATCACATTCTGCCAAATATGAAAGCGGCTGACGTGCTGATGAGCCCGCATCACGGGTCACGAGCATCAAATACAGAAGCTGTCGCCAACGCGATCCATCCGACTCACGTCATTGTGAGTGGACGCGATACGGCAATCCGCAAGCATCTTGAGCTTATCTACGCGGGCAGCAAAGCAGTTTACTTCACGGCGGAATCCGGAGCAATTACGGCGACACTTGGCAGTAAAAAGCCAATCAATATCACCACTCACCTCCCGCTATGATTGGCGAAAAAAAACTGTGTGGCAGATTTTGCCGAAACACGGCCATTCCCCGCATGCTGAACCTGCTTAGTCCCACCCCCACATCGGCAGGAACTGCAGTGAAATGCCTCATTCCCTCCCGATCACGATTGGAAGTAATGCGGTGTTACCCAAAACAGGCTAAAGGCATGTAGGCCTACAGTCGCTCGCATCATAAAAAACAGTCCCTCCTTTTCACGTTCATCAGTTCTTGCAGATGGCGTTGAAAAACAAACAGAGATTGCTGAGCCAACTGGGCTGTCGATCTCTCTTTTCCTATCAGTTCTGCCAAAGCAGTCTGCCATGTTAATATCAATTCGAAATTCAGCCGCCGTTGCAGTTCTCTGCTGTAGTTTGAGTGGTTGTTGTCTGATCGGGCCGCGAGCTCACCATGCAAAACTTTCCGCGAGCCAACTGCGGTCGCAGGAACTGTTCGCTGAAAACGAACAGTTAATGCTGGCCGAACAGAATTCCCAGCAAACCATTGGTGCTCTCGAGCAGGACCGGCAAATGCTGGCCCAACAACTCAGTCAGCTGGAAACTCAGGTTGCCACGGCAAACACACGGCTTGACAACCTGATGGCGGAACGCGGCCAGATCAAAGATCGATATGCGAATCTGTTAAAGGATACTTCGTCAGATCCACTTATGACGGGTGGCTCACGGGCGGCTCAGGTGCCCGGTTTCAACTACGATGAACTAACAGGCCTGAACAAGTTTCCGGAAGACCTGCTGTTTGATCTCGGCAGTGCCGAAATTCGTCCCGAAGCGTTTCCAATTCTGAAAGAATTTGCCAGCCAGGTAATGTCCGGAAGCAACGAAGGCATGCGAGTGCTGATTGTGGGGCATACCGATGATCAAGCCATTTCACGTGGCTCAACGGCAACAAAGCACCCAACAAACTGGCATCTGTCAACTGACCGTGCAGATCAGGTCATCATGGAACTCGAACGCCTTGGTGTCCCACCAGAACGCATCGCGGCAATGGGTTACAGTCGATACCAGCCACTCGGAACAACCACAGACGAACCAACCCGACAGCGCAACCGACGAGTGGAACTCTACATTGTTCCTCAAACGTCGAACCTGGCATCCTGGGATCCAGCTCGTTCCCTGAACTAGAACAACTGTTGGAATTCGACGTTTCTGAGCTTACGTTTGTTTTTCCGCAGCGGTTGGCAACACCAGCCAGACCACTGGCAGATCAAGATTCACGTTGCAGCCGGCCTGAGCTAGGCATGTTACGCCATTTGCCTTGCCTCAGATCGCGGGCGTTACGAGCGATACCGACCACAGCAACCGCGCCGGCAGACCGGAACCGGCGTTCGCTTGTGAGTGCTCAGTCTTTGAGTGATACCTCAGTGGGGGATAACTCAGTGCTCATGTTCTGCCGGGAATTCAGCAGAAGCATGAAAATCAGTATTCACCAGCATTCACTGCATTGCACATCGAGCGTTTCAGAACCACACTGTTTCCATCCATCGGCCGAACGTTATTTCCGGGGAAAACAGAACCAGTGTCAGTTTCCAGATCTATTGAATTGCCAGAACCACTGGATGTAATCGTGGTCGGCGCGCATCCGGATGATGTCGAGATTGCTTGCGGCGGTACTCTTGCTGCCATGGTAAAACAGGGTTTTCGAGTCGGCATTGTCGATTTGACCGATGGCGAGCCGACTCCGCTAAGTCCGGGCCCGGAAGTCCGCCTGCAGGAAGCTCGGAAAGCCGCCGAAATCCTCGGTGTTCATGTTCGAATCACGCTGGAACTGCCCAATCGCCGCCTGTTTGACGGGTTTGACGAACGCGTCGCCCTGGCGAAAGTATTTCGAAAGTATCGGCCGCGACTGGTGATGGGCCTTGCCGACAAGACGCCAATGGCTTCACCAGACCACTGGCAGGCCATGCAGATTACGGATGCTGCAATTTTTTATTCACGACTTACGAAATGGGATGAAGTTTTCGAAAATCTGCCGGTTCATCGTATTCAGAAGCAAATTTGGTACCCTCTGGGCCTGCAGAATCTCAGTCTTCCGGAAGGAGGCGGGCGTTTCGTGTCTGATATTTCCGATACACTGCAACAGAAGTTGGAAGCAATCAGAGCTTACGAGACTCAGTTTCCTCCGGGAAAACAACGCGTCTTTCAGCTCGTCGAAAGTCAGAATCGGCTACTTGGGACATCTGCTGGATTTGATGCCGGTGAAATGTTGATTTCGGCGACCACCCTGGGAATCCGCAACGTTTTCGACACGATTTGCGGTCCGCCCAACGAAAATTGAACTCAACCAAACAACTCACCTGAAAAGATCGAAGCTCTTTTTCCTGAAGAGCCAATGCGGATTACTCCATGGTTTCAATTCGAACAGGCCACGTGAGCATCACGGGCAACTACCGCGCTAACAACGAAGACTGCTACGTTGTGGACAAATCACAACGCTACTTCATTGTCGCCGATGGAATGGGCGGGCAAAACGCTGGTGAAAAAGCAAGTGCGCTGGCAGTTGAATTGATTCCGCGACAGCTGGAACAACTGCTGGACTTTTCAGTAGACAATAAGGAAACGGTTGTCTCCGCGATCGACAAGTCGGTTGCGCATGCCAATTCGGAAATCATGGCTCTCAGCGAAGTCGATCCGTCTGTGCGAAACATGGGCACAACAGTCGTCTTTCTGGTTTGTTCCGGTGACAATTTCTATGTCGGTGGAGTGGGCGACAGTCGCGTCTACCAACTTCGAAATGGCAAGCTTACTCAGCTGACAAAAGATCATTCACTGACTCAGGCATTGCTTGAAGCGGGAACGATAAACGCAGAAGAAGCCAAGACTCACCGGTATCGAAACGTTTTGTATCGGTATCTTGGAACAAAAGACGGTGCCGCAGGTACCGATGCATGCGAACTACGCCCCTCGACCGGAGATCGTTATTACCTGTGTTCGGACGGCGTCACAGACGGCATCGACGATCACCAAATCAAGAACCTGCTTGGCGAAGCTGACGATCCGCAACAGATTGCTGAATCGCTTGTCGACGCAGCCCTTGAAGGCGGCTCACGCGATAACATCACCGGTGTTGTAATCATCGTTGACTAAAGCAAATTGGATCAACACGTCGCCGTTCCTGTCTTGTCAGAAACAGCGGTCATCGAACCAAACCTGCGTGGGCGGTCACTAATCATTCTAATACGCCGAATTCGGCCTGGGCCTCTCTGCAAGCGACGGCGTTCAACGACAGGATCTCTTGATGTTCGTGGCAGCGCCGAGTCTGGTTCTTGGCTGCCAAACGACTTCTGCCGTTCTGTTATCGTACAAATTTCAGAACCAGCAGAGTACGCCGTGATCAGACTTCACACTTTTTCGGCACGCAGCGGCGAATGCAAAAACGGTGGACGCTGCAGGAAATTCGCACGGCCTGTTTACGACAACACAAACGATTCCGGCTGTTTGTTATTCCGGCGGATACACAGCGGTTGCTGTAGACGTCAGATGCGAAGTGTCGCGTGGTTGTGCCGGCGTGGGAATTTGCGAAACACCATTGTTCGGATTCGCAGTTTGTTGACCGGATGCCTGAATAATTCCCGTCCCATAATTTGCCCGGGGGCCTGGCGACAAAGCCTGTTGAGGCCGCCGGGCGCTGAGATCTATTTGGTTCGCAACACTGGCGGGCATCTGAACCAATGTCGAGGATGGCTGAATCGGCGGCGACGCAACAACTGGTCGCTGAGCACCCGGAAACGCCTGAATCGTCGTTTCAATACGCTTGTCCTGCTGAACACTCTGGCCTTCTGCCGTTACCACAGTCATGCTGACAAACATGCTGCGATTTAACTGCAGTGGTAACCCCGTGGCGCGATCAATAATGCATGATCCCATACTGCGTCCACCGGTAATTTGCACAGAAGCCGCCTGATTCGAACCGACACCTACATAGTTTTGAGCATCTCCAATTGTCCCCGTGATGTTGATCTCTGCGGTACGATCATTGAGAGCAAGCAGGCGGCAGGTCGATGTCATCTGAACCGGAACTGGCTGCATAAGTCGACGTTCGCGCGTCCAGACATCACCCACGGCGACTCGAGTGGCAGATTTCGGATCAACAGAACGGTCATACGGCAGCAATCCGATGGTGTCGTCCACAAAATTGGCAACGCCATCGTCCCCGAATCTTGCCGAAATATCAGCCAGCATCTGGCCGCGCTGTTCGACGGGTACCTGCTGTAGACATCGTTGCAGAAATTCCTGATAACCGACCAATTGCTGAATTGTGTTGTCGCGTCCCAGCCAAAAAGCGAAGCCGTTGTTGACCATGCCGGCATAAGGAGCAATCTCCTGCGGAACAGGGCCCTGATGCGTTTGCGAGTCGTAAGCCATGCGATACCCGTTGATATCGTGCTGATAGGATATCCGGGAATATTGCACAGACAGCAGAATGGCGTCCTCATTCACATCGCTAACTTCGATCACCATGTGCATTTGAAGCTCAGTCTCAGCACTGGCGGGAAATTCAGCAGACTTCTGCACCAGATTCTGTTTGATGGTCTTTACGATGGGAAATCGAGTTCCCCGTTCAAGGCGGAGTTCCAGTTTTTCTGACACCGCCATGGCCGTCGGAGGACTCGAATCCGCCACGTCGACAAGTTCCCGGCTCGCTTCGGCGGGGCGACCTTCGGTCAGATCCAGATCACCGAGCAGACCGCCAAGCAGATCGTGATCACTGTCGGCGGAACCAACGGTTGATTGAGTCGAAACACCGCATCCAGGCGAAAACAGCATTGCAAAAGCGGCTAACGAAACCAAAACGAGGCGTGGAATTGGCATGATCTGTTTCCATCTGTGGAATGTGCTGGCAAGCCTGAAGTTCTGGCTGGTCAAATGGCGTCTGTATCCGAAAAATACCAGTTACTGCCGTTTTCGGTAAACACGAACCCTCCATTCCGCGTCACGTGGCCGCTCACAGGAAATCAAACACGTCCATGAACTCTGATCCACCGGCAGATTCTACCGAGTCCACAACAGACGTTTTCCGCCAGCATAGCCGCCTGTTCGACAACAACCGGTTTGTCTACCCGGTGATTTCGCGAAGAAGTAAAGGCGTTTCTGTAGGCGTAAATCTCAACCCCGACAAGGTTTGCAACTTCGACTGCATATATTGCCAGGTCGATCGCCGCAGCGAATCAGAAACTCGCTTCGTCGAAATGGATCAATTGCTTTCCGAACTGAAGGCTGTGCTCAGCTTGGTAACGTCAGGCGAATTGTTCGAACACCCAAAGTTCACCGCGACACCGCCGCACCTGCGAAGATTGAACGACATTGCATTTTCCGGCGACGGCGAACCCACCACGTTTCGGAACTTCGACGAAATTATCCAACGCTCCGCTGAAGTAAAATCTCAGATTGCCGCGCCGGAAGTCCGCATGGTTCTAATTACAAATGCATCGATGTTTCACCGGCCACACGTTCAGCGAGGACTAGCGTTGTTGGACGCAAATAACGGACAAATCTGGGCCAAACTGGACGCCGGGACGGAAGAGTACTTCAAACAGATCGAGCGAACATCCATTCCATTCCGACAAATCACTGACAACATTACAGCAGCAGCGATTATCAGGCCTTTGGTCATTCAAAGCCTGTTTATGAACGTGAATGCTGTGCCACCAGCCATCTATGAAATTGATGAATACGCCAAAAGACTGCAGGAAACACTCTCCGCCGGAGGCAAGTTAGAACTCGTGCAAATCTACACAGTGGCTCGGCAGCCCGCAGAATCATTTGTAACGGCATTGACTGAGACCCAACTGCAAAAGATCGCGACGCGTGTAGAATCTGCGACCGGACTGCAAACGGCCGTGTATGCCTGATACACTTACCGTCTTTTAATCATAGAATTATGTTCGCGACAGCTGCTCGCTTCGTTGAGCCGTTTTGGCAAAATAAACAGCATTCTTCCAGCTGCCCTGCCACAAAACCACCTTCCTCCGTCGTCGCAGTTTTAATCAATCGGCATGTTTGAATAGAGACTTCCCATGAACGAATTCCAGGCGTTTGAAGAAGAATCACGACGTTCCTTTCTGAAGACCATGTCCGCCGGCGCGGCAGCCAGTTTGGCAATGGGTGCGCCGAACTCACGTGCAGACGAAGACCACAAAATCGAACAGCCAACGCCCACGGCAGACGCCTGCATTATTCTGTGGATGGCTGGAGGCATGGCGGCTCCGGAAACGTTTGACCCAAAACGCTACGAACCTTATCGAGAAGGTTTGGAAGTCGAAAAGATCATCAGCACGTTTCCCGGAATCGACTGCGCGATCGATGGGGTTCAGATTTCTGAAGGGCTTGAGAACGTTGCCAGGGTCATGGATCGAGCAACATTGATTCGCTCCGCAGTGCAGGCCGATCTCGGAAACATCCTGCATTCGCGACATCAGTATCATTGGCACACGGGCTACGTGCCGCCGCAAACAGTGGCCGCTCCTCACATTGGTGCCTGGATGGCCAAGCTTCTTGGGCCGCGCAACGAAGTGATCCCTCCGTTCATCAACATTGGTCAACGGCTGGAGGGAGTCGGCGAATCCGAAGAACTGAAAGCGTTCACGACGGCTGGCTTTCTGGGTACGGAATTCGGCCCATTCAATTTGCCACACCCGGAAGAAGCCGCTCGATCGGTACGCCCGCCTAAAGGAATGACGGCTGCCCGATTCGGAAAACGCTATGAAGTTTTAAAACGCCTGATCGAAGCCAAAGCTGACCCGAACCTTGTCAGCGATTATCACATTCAGTCCATGCTGAAATCAGTGGACAATGCTCATAAGCTGCTGAGTTCCGATCATCGCAACGCCTTCGACTTAAGCCTGGAACCGGACGACATTTGCAAGAAATACGACACGGGACGCTTCGGTCGCGGATGCCACCTGGCAAGGCGACTGGTAGAAGCGGGTGCCCGGTTTATTGAAGTTACCACCGAGTACATTCCGTTTGTGCATTTCGACACTCATGAAAGCGGACACGAAACTCTTGTGAGAATGAAGTCTGAAATTGACCAGCCAATTGCTCAGTTGATTCTGGATCTTGAAGAACGAAATCTTCTGGACCGCACGCTGGTTGTCATCGCCAGCGAATTCAGTAGAGACATGATTATCGAAGGCGTGCCGGGAAGCACGGCACAAGATCAATCGCGTGCCAGAACCGACGTTCTGAAAGAAATGAAGCACTATGGTTTGCACCGACACTTTACCGGCGGAACATCCGTCGTGATGTTCGGCGGAGGTATGAAACGGGCATTCGTTTACGGCAAAACGGCTGACGAGCGACCATGTATTGCGATTGAAAATCCCGTCTCAATTACAGACCTGCATGCGACGATCTTCAAAGCCATGGGAATCAGTTCTCGCACGTCGCTCGACATCGAACGGCGGCCGTTCTACGTCACCACCGACGGCAAAGGAAAGCCTGTGGACGCCATATTCAGTTAGCAGCCTGATTCAGGGATGCAGTATTTCGAGCAACGTAATGGGGCCTTTGGGCTGCAATGACGCTTCTGAAATCGCGGCCGGTAACAACACGGTGTCACCTTTCTTCATTCGCAATGTTCCCGCGTAGGTAACAAGTTCAGTCACTCCGTCCAGCAGCATCAGGATTCGAAATCGATCATCCAGCTTCAGAGAAAAATCGTCGACGGCTTTGTGACGGCGAATCACGAAGTAGCCGCAACGAACAAGTTCTTCAAAGTGATGGTCGCCATAAGAAAGCTCAACGGACGTCACGGGATTTACGGGGCCACGCTCGAAGTCGATGCATGACAGTGATTCATTAACGTGAATTTGTCGAGGTTTGCCATCGCTGCCCATACGGCCCCAGTCATAAAGGCGAAACGTAAGATTGCTCTGTTGCTGAACTTCTGCCAGAAGAATCCCAGGTCCCAAAGCATGCACAGTCTGAGCCGGAACGAACACGCAATCGCCCGCCCTGGCAGGAATCATATGCAGCGTTTCTTTTATTGTGCCTTGCTGAAGGTGACGTTCGAAAGATTCTGGTGTGACCCCCGCCTTTAACCCTGCACACAACTGGCTATCTGGTTCCGCATGCAGAATTACCCAGGCCTCCGTTTTGCCACGTTCGTTTGGGCTATAGTTCACAGCCTGCTGGTCGTTGGGATGAACCTGAAGTGACAACCAGTCGTTTGCGTCAAGAAACTTGATCAACAAGGGAAACTGAGTCAGATAGTCGTGTCTTCCGAGCAATTCGTGAGCGTGGTCGCGGATCAATTCTGAAAGTGTCAGCCCTTCAAACTGACCACTGGCAACTATACTTTGACCGCTGGGCTGATCGGTGATTTCCCAACTCTCGGCGTAGTCACTGGCATCGCCGATTGGTTTGTTCAGCACCGATCCGAGCTTACGTCCGCCCCAGCGAATCTGCTTCAACACTGGTTTGAACAGTAATGGTTCCATCGTTTGCTGTTTCCATTTGCCAGAGCGTCAGACGCTGCCTGTGGCCAAATCCTGATTTCGCATTCCCTGATTTCAGACTGAACACCGTCATCACACCTAAAACGCAAACCGAACGGCAACCTTTCGGTGCTCCAATACCGGAATGATACGCGGCTCAATAATTTCAGCGCCTGTTGAACGGCAGTCGGTCCAATCCGGAATATGGCCGTTTACATAATAATGTCGGACGTATTTCCAGTCCGTCTCCACAAAGTCGCTGTACCACTGATCTAAATCCGTCACTCCCACTTCGTGCAACAAAGCCATTCCGTACTGTGCCGCTTCGAATTCGTAATCGCGCAGCGCCTTTAGAAACCGCTCTCGATCTGTCGTATTCTGCAAGTCATCAAGCTTTCCCTGCAAAGATGGCGCCACCCATTGCACGGAATGACCGAATAGATGCAGCAGGATAAAACACTGCATTTCAAATCCGACATCGGGATCAATCGTGATGGTCAGCCCGTCAAACGTGCCGGTGCGAGGCGGTTCGAGATCGTCATAACGAATTTCAAAACCGTACTTAACGATCCGCGAGGTCGCGTTTATCCACAGCCGCACAAGATCAGTCGACGGCATCGCGCCAATCTGTCTCTCGCCAACGATTTCGTGTCCAGCCAGTTGATTCACGGTGCTGTACTCCTTTTGTGCCCGTCAGTTTGTTCGTCCTAAAAATCAACAACTGCGGCCACGCTATTCCGGATACTTCGTACTGATGCCTTCCTCAAGACGGTGAAGATGTTCACCCGCTTTTCGTACCAGCAGAATCCCCTCATCTTCTCGGTTGGCAAAAGACTCAATGTCAATCGTTGCCGGGTCGCGGTATCCAAGGCTAATCCGCTCGCAGACTTCGCGGGGAATTTTAGAAGCAATGGTCACTTTCACTCGAGGCGTCTCTATGCCATTGTTGTATTCACCACTTCCTCGAACATGTGTCGAGTGTGCCAATACGCCCCATGGATAGTCCTTGAATTTGTCCCACTGTTTTGTGAAGTAGTCACGAACATGATACCCAACGGCTTCGATGGCCGCACCGTGAGTGATCGAAATCCCTTCCATGTGTGGAGCGTAAATAATCAGTTCGCCGCCGTCTGCGACAACGGGTTCCAGCTTGTACATGCACTTTCCGGCTACCCATAACTCGTCATACATTTCCGGAGCACATGACAGCACCTGTCGGTACGGCCGAGTAAAACGTTTAATGTGAACTCGACCCGATAGTTCCGAGGCACTTTTCCAGGCCTCTTCCGGCGAGCCATAAAACATGCCGTATGGCGACGCATCTGTTGCGACAACAAACGCCAGGCAACGTCGCTGGATGGGAATCAGCATGGCGGAACGGTCAACCACACGTCGCACGGGCGTATCCTGCACGCCGATAATCCCAACGTTTGTAATCAGTGCTCCCAGCCAATGAAAGAAATTCAGCAGCTTCGGGCCGGATACGCCTGGGAAAAAATACTTGTTTCCACCGCTGAATCCAACCACTTCATGCGGGAACACAGGCCCCACAACCAAAGCCACGTCGTACTCCAAAACACGCTTATTGATTTGAACGGGGACTTCCTGAGCCAGCACACCGCTGGAAATCTCGCGTGTTTCAGCCTCACTTAGGGTCCCGATGGTGGCCAGAGCGTCGGGATTGTCCCATTCATGGTTATACAGTCCGACATCGTCGCACGGATCGCCGTCACGAATGCCCAGCATCGACCGAATTTTCTGTTGGGGCATCGGCGGGTGAGTCCCCAGTGCCACCATTAGGTCGAGTTTTTTTGAAACCGGTCCGAGCAATTCCCGAAGTGCGGGAAACAAGATCGGCAAAGGAGCGGTGCGAGTGCTGTCGGGAACGATCAGCAACACTTTTTTGCCCTCAAAGTCCGCGACAGGTACGTTTTTGTGAATCCACTGAAGGATCGCATCACGGTCCATTGTGGGAAGATCCGCGGTCATCTTGTATCTCTGCAGGGTAATGAGTGCTTTGTCAGCACGCGCCCGGATGAAACTTCATAATACAGCATCAACAGGTATCGCGGCGCATATCACGCCGCAATGTAGCTTATGGGCACTCTCTAGTACATTGATCAGTGATTTCGTCACCAACGTTGAGCATTTGCTTCCGGATTGTGAAATCCACCGACCTGTTATGGCAAAGAACACCAACAATGCGTTAACCTCTTCGGTCCGCCCTTTGGCGAAGATCAGCGAACTACACCTTTCTAACAATTCCGTTCGGAAACAATGTGTTCCGCTGAGCCGCAGGCGCCAAAATAGATCTTTCACCCTAAGCCAGCATTGGCTTCTCATAAATTACGTCCCAGGGATTACATGACACTCGCGGAGCTTCTTCAAAACCGTTTCAGAGCTGACCTTCGACATCGTGGCGCCGCCTATATTGAGGCGGAACGGGTTTCCCTTGTTCGAGTGACCGCAGAGAATGTTTTCGGCGTTGTCGTTGACGGTGTGGACTACCAGACGCAGTTGCGATATCAGGAAACCGACATCGCCCTGTTTTGCACCTGCGACCAGTTTGCCAAGTCGAAGGCTTGTAAGCACTTATGGGCAACCGTGCTTACCGCCGACATCGAAGGATGCGTCAACCCAGGGATTCGTCCCGGCCGCTTGGCCCCATTTGTATCTCGCGAAAAAACGCTGCCGATACGAATTGACGACCTAACGCCCGGTTACGACCCCGATGGAGACAGCGGAGGACCGAAAGGTTCTCGCAAGAAAGTCGCCGTTGCACCGGTTCGCGAGACGCGACTGCGTCCATGGGAAGCCAAACTGGCCAACCTTGGCGAGGAAATGGGCGCTCCGACAAGTTCTGGCAAGAAATCGCAGGGACTTGATCGTCAGATCTTTTATGAAATCGATCTGGAAGCCAGTCGCGAAGCCGAAAAGCTAGTCCTTCAGGCGTCTCAACGACAACGCCGATCCAGCGGACAATGGGGCAAGGTTAAGCCGCTGAAAATTCGCCCCGGCGAACTTGACGAAATTGAACACGAAGACGACCGCGTATTTCTGTCGTATCTGGCCGGCGCAATTCCGGAACGTAACAACTGGGCCAATCAACAGGCCGAACTACGAGCGGCCGCTCACCGGTTTCATGTACCGTACGAACTGGGCGCATTAATCCTTCCGGAAATGTGCCGATCCGGTCGACTCGCTGTTGCCAGTGAAGACGAAAAAGCTCAGCAGACTCTGGAATGGGACGACGGTGCTCCCTGGGAGCTTACAGTCAAAGTAAAGCACAATTCGGACGGCAGCGGCTGGTTAGTGACCGGCATGCTGGTTCGCGATGAAGAATCCATGGAACTTACTGAAGTTCCGTTGGTAGTTCCTGGCGGCTTTGTAATTACTTCCGATTCCATTTCCCGGCTCCGCGACTTTGGCGCCGCTGAATGGATGAAGATGCTGATCGAAGAAAAAAGCCTAAGTGTTCCAATGGCCGATCAACACGATTTTGTTGACCGCCTGCTGGATGTCCCCGCGCTGCCACGTCTGGAACTTCCGAAGGAACTGCAGCTTGAAGAAATCCGCGCGGTACCATCTCCGTCGCTAAAGATTTTCACGCCAGCAATGTCTCGATGGAGAAACGATTCTCTGACGGCAGAAGTGATTTTCGATTACATGGGTACTCCTGTAGCCGGACGAAATTCGCGTTGGGCCGTTGTGCAGCGAGAACACAATCGCTGCATTATTCGAGACCGGAAGTTTGAAAACTCCAGTTGGGAGCGACTGCGCGAACTGGGCTTCCGCAAACGCATGAACGGTACGACAACCAATGCCGACGTCGAAATTCCTCGCCGCGATCTGGGGCGAGCTGTTCGTGAACTTGTAGAAAACGGCTGGGAAGTCTTCGCCGACGGAAACAAGGTGCGGCAGGCCGGTTCGATGAAGTTTCAGGTTCGTTCGGACGTCGATTGGTTTGATGTTAATGCCAAGGTTGACTTCGAAGGACGCTCCGTCGCATTTCCTGAATTACTCCAGGCTTTGGAACGTGGAGATTCCACCGTCCGGCTGGACGATGGTTCGCTGGGCATTCTTCCGGAAGAATGGCTGGAACAGATCGGTATGATTTCCGGCCTGGGAACTCTGGATGATGAATCACTGCGATTTTCTAATTCGCAGGCTGCACTTTTGGACGCATTGCTGTCGTCGCAGGAAGATGTCGAATTCGACGACAAGTTCGAAGAAATGCGAGAACGGTTCCGGAACTTCTCAGGAATCGAAATCGTGAATCCGCCAGATTCGTTCAAGGGCGAACTACGTGATTACCAGCGTGAAGGCCTTTCATGGATGACCTTCCTGAATGATTTCAACTTCGGCGGTTGTCTGGCCGACGACATGGGCCTTGGAAAAACTGTTCAGTTTATTGCAATGCTGATGAAGCATCGCGAAGGCAAGAAGGTAAACCGCCCGACGCTGATCGTGGTACCACGGTCACTCGTTTTCAACTGGCATAACGAATGCGGCCGCTTTGCTCCGGAACTGAAAGTACTGGATTACACCGGTATGGAACGCGCCACGTTGCGTGAAGAATTTGACAAATACGACGTCATACTTAGCACCTACGGTACGGTCCGCCGTGACATTACCATTCTGAAGGAATACGAATTCGACTACGTCGTTCTGGACGAAGCTCAGACAATCAAGAACCCATCCTCGCAAATCGCCCGAGCATCCCGTTTGCTGCGTGCTAAGCATCGACTGGCTTTGAGCGGTACTCCGATTGAAAACAACGCCGGCGACCTTTGGTCAATATTTGAGTTTCTTAACCCAGGCATGCTGGGTCGAAGCTCTGCCTTCCGAAGCCATGTTTCCGATCCAGAAAGCCCGGATTCAAGGCAACTTGTATCGCGAGGACTGCGGCCGTTCATTCTGCGACGAACCAAGAAACAGGTGGCCGCCGAATTGCCGGATCGGCTGGAAGAAACCATTTACTGCGACATGGAAGACGAACAACGTCGACTTTACGACGAGCTTCGACTGCACTATCGCGATTCTCTGCTTGGGCTCGTTCAAAAAGAAGGTCTGGCCAAAAGCAAGATGCATGTCCTGGAAGCTTTACTTCGACTACGCCAGGCGGCCTGCCATCCCGCGTTGCTGAATCGTGGCGAAGCATCTGAGCCATACGCTAAGCTCGACTTTATGATTCCACACCTGAAAGAACTGGTGGCGGAAGATCACAAATCACTGGTCTTTTCACAGTTCACCAGCATGCTGTCCATTGTTCGACAGCATCTGGACGCGGCTGGTATCGAATACGAATACCTGGACGGACAAACTCGCGACCGCCAGGCATGCGTTGAAAGATTCCAGGCGGATGAAAGCTGTAAAGTCTTCCTGATCAGCTTGAAGGCCGGGGGGCTGGGACTCAACCTGACAGCGGCAGACTATGTCTTCCTGCTGGACCCATGGTGGAATCCTGCCGTCGAAGCTCAGGCGATTGACCGAGCACACCGTGTCGGTCAGACCAAGACTGTATTCGCATATCGAATGATTTGTCGGGATACTGTCGAAGAAAAAATTGCAGAGCTTCAGAAGAAGAAACGCGACCTGGCAGATGCGATTCTGGAAGGTGGCGATCAGCAAAGTATTCTCAAAGAACTGTCGTTCGAAGACCTGGAATTGTTGTTGTCTTAGTGAATCAGAATGCTGCTGTGCCGCAAATTGGCACAGCAGCATTTTTTGCATTATCGTCCAGCCTCGCTGCAAACAGACGATGCGGCTATTTGATGGCATTTTCTGGTTGTCTCGGACCGCATCATGGTTATTGCCACGCAAACGATTTCACTTGATCGGCTCGCAATTGCGCTCATCCCAGCTATTGCCGTCTTGTTCATCCTGAACGCGTGGGCGATTGAGATCAAAACGTCGATCTATGCGATTTTCCGGATGCTGCTGCAACTGTTGTTAATCGGCTATGTACTGCATTTTATTTTCGAGTCCGATACGCCGCTGGTGATTTTAGGCACGCTGACAATTATGCTGTTGGCTGCTAGTTGGATCTCGCTTCGAATCGCTTTACACCGCCGCAAAACGCTGTTCCTGCGAGCATTGATTTCGATCGCTCTTGGCGGCGGAATCATACTGGTCGTGATTACACAGGGAGTGCTGCAACTCGATCCGTGGTACATGCCTCAAAAGATGATCCCTCTGGCTGGCATGATCTTCTCGAACTCAATGAATTCAGTGAGCCTTGCACTGGATCGGTTTGAAGCGGAATTAGGACGAGGTTCAAACGGCATTGCGGCTCGAAAAGCGGCTCTGCAAGCTTCCTTGATTCCGATTACAAATTCGCTGTTTGCTGTTGGATTGGTTGCCATTCCAGGGATGATGACAGGGCAGGTGCTCGCGAACGTGCCCCCTGCAACCGCGGCTCGATATCAGATTATGGTGATGTGCATGATGTTTGCATCATCCGGACTCTCGACATCCTTGTTTCTTAAACTAATCGGCGATTTGCCGGACACGTCACAATCGGCCGATAGCGGCAAAAACACTCTCCTTTGAGTGCGACGTACATAAGTAACTTCTAATAACGTATCAGAAAACAGGTCCAGTAGAATGCCGCCAGGCAAGCAGAACAAACCAAAACGCCGCGCTTCAGCCAAACGTAAAATGCCTAAGCTGGAAAAATCCCATAAGGACACTCTGCCGCGAGGAATTTCTGACCGATTGATTCTTGATCAGGTAGAACAAATCCAGCCAGGCAAAGCCCTCCTGATTCTGGTAACGGGAACTGCTCTGGCAAAACACCTCACTCGGCTGCGTTCGGAAGTGAACTGGCAGATCTTTACGTGCGAACATTTCTACATGACGGCCATCGTAAATGCGCTGTCAGATGACGATGACGCGAATAACAACTACACCAAAATCGAATTATTCTGCACTCCTGATCCGCCGGTTGGTGAGTACGACACGATCGTGTTTCCAACGGATTCGAAAGGCTCGTCCGAGTTTACTCGCGATCTGTTGCAGACTGCGGCAAATCTCCTGAAGCCTTCGGGCCACCTGATCATTTCGACCAACAACCCCAAAGATCACTGGCTGCTTGATCACCTGAAGGAAACCTTTGGGAGAACGACGATCATCAAAGACAAAGAGGGCGTTTGCTACATCGCTCGCAAAAGTGATAAACCAAACAAACAGAAAAACTTCGACTGTGAATTTGCATTCCGAGACGGCGAACGTCTGATTCCCTGCGCATCGAGACCTGGAGTTTTCAGCCATCGGCGAGTCGACGCGGGAGCTCGCGCTTTGATTCGATCATTGAATTTGCTGGAAGCCGATAAACGCTGGTCCAAGAAACCACCTCGCAGCATTGTCGAAATGGGATGCGGCTGCGGTTCGGTCGCAACAGCCACCGCTCTGCGTTATCCAATGGCGCGAGTCATTGCGGTGGACAGCCATGCCAGAGCAATTCAGTCATCAGAAAGAACGGCAGCATTAAATAGTGCGGATAACGTTGTATTTCTGCTGGATTCCAACGGCAACGTTCCTGAACCGGGAACTCACGATCTGTTTCTGTGCAACCCTCCGTATTATTCAGACTTTCGCATTTCTGAATTGTTTCTGCAATCGGCTGTTGAAGCTCTCCGCCCCGGTGGACGCATTCACCTGGTGTCAAAACTAACTGACTGGCACCACAACCGAATGATCGAAATCTTCGCGAACGCAGAAGTCCATCGGCTCGGTGACTATGACGTCATCACGTCCATCAATCGGTAGTATCGAGCTGCCCACGCAATTGTAGTTCGACCGCACCGGATTCCAAACTCGCGATTAGAGCAGGTGACTAACTAAAACCGCCTGCGTCGAAATGGCGACGTCAACAAATCGACAACCACATGTATCTGTTTGACGTCAACACTAGTCGCGTGCAGCAACCACGTGAATATCTGCTGATCTAAGAAACGCTGGCATTTCGCATTCCCTGAACATTGGCACAGCCTTAGCCAAGTACTGGTCTGGTTACCACAGAACGTTTAAGCACGATCAGTTGATCAAGCCGTCTCGTTGGTAGCTGTTGACCGATCTGTAGTATGGAAACTGCAGAACAGTCAATCGACTCATCTCCCAAAATGAATGCGAAGGAACGTCACATGAAAATTTCAAGCTTAAGAACTCGTGCTGCCACTGCAGTTGCATGTCTTTGCCTGTCCGGCATCATCAATTCGAACGGTCATACTGCAAATGCTGCGGAACCGTTGTCTAACGGTGACCAGTTTCGCCAGGGTGGAACTGCAGGATCGCAAGGGTCTCAGCAATGGCTTGACCAGCGTCCAGGTCAAAGGTCCGATCAATCACAAACTCGACATCGCTCGATGCACGCAAATGGAGCCTACGGTGCAGGTCGGCAATCAGGAACCGGCCAGTGTGCTTATGGCAACTGCGGACTGGGAACCGCTGGACAGACAACGGGGCGCGGTGCAGCAAATGGATACGGTGCAGCAAATAGATACAGTGCAGGCAATGGATATCGTCCGACAACAGGATACGGTTCAACAACACTCCGAAATCAATCATCCTCAACGCGAAACGCGAACGCCCCTTATGAGTTCCAATCAAGAAGCGCGGCCAGTTCCGGATGGGACCTGACAGGTTATCAAAACACACCGAACACCGGGCTTCAATCAGATTTCACGAATCGTGATGGCCACGTTCATGGAGATCGTGCAAACACTCAATGCAACTGTGTGAACGGATTGTGCAGCTGCCCAACTGGACAGTGCAATTGCCCGGACGGTCAATGCAATTGTTCGACTGGACAGTGCCAGCACAACTTAAACGGCCAGAACAACAACCGATTCACACCGGCCACATACCGATCGCCAAGTGTTACAGGTCGAGACAACTATGGGCCAGCGTACAGCCCGGTAAATGGACTGTATCGCAACTAATAAATTCCGAAATCGCCGACCAGCGCGATTTACGGCAAAGTAAATTCAAGACTATCTAAAGTGCACACTGCAATGCCACGACGGCGTTCGGTGTTTTTTTCGTTTACAGCCATCACCTTTGACCGTTGATGGAAAACTGACATACATTTCGGAGCCGTTGGGGCAATCATTTTCAAATGCTGCGTTCGCTGAAGAGTTAAAATTCCGGAACGCCTAAGTATTGCTACAATGCTGCCGTGCCGAAACAGCCAATCCCTCGAACCCGAAACTCAACTGCGCTATGCTGACCGTCGAAGAAGCGATCCTCGCAATTCTGAATCATGTTGTGGTTTCCACGGCAAACAATGTCGATCTCCGGGACTGCCTGCAATTGGTTCTTGCCCAGAACCTCAGTACACCACACGACTCACCACCGTTTGATAAGTCGATGATGGATGGCTTCGCCGTGCACTCTGCCAGCTTTGACGGAACTGGCGATCAAAAACTACGCGTACTGGAAACAATTACCGCCGGCACAATTCCCAGCTTTACTGTCGAACGGGGAACTGCATCACAGATTATGACCGGGGCACCTATTCCCGCCGGTGCAGACTGTGTTGTGCCAATCGAACGTGTCAAACTTGATGAATCACATCCGGAAACGTTAACGGTCTGCGGCAGTGATGTTGCAGCCGAACGACACATTCTGCGACAGGGCTCCACTGCAACATCAGGTGAACCACTGATGAAAGCGGGCACACTACTGGAACCTCAACACATCGCGGTATTGGCTGAATTTGGTGTCGCAAACGTGCCGACATATCGTCGCCCAACGGTGGGCGTGCTGGCCACTGGAGACGAACTTCTTTCAATTGATCAGCCTCTCACGCCCGGACGAATTCGTAATTCGAATGAGCCCATGCTGGTAAGCCAGATTCAGCGAGCTGGCGGAAACGCTGTTCCTTTGGGAATTGCGAAGGACTCTCGAGCCGACCTAAGCGTCAAAATCCAAAAGGGACTGGAATGCGATTTCCTGCTGCTGTCCGGTGGTGTTTCGGCCGGAACCATGGATCTCGTACCGTCGGAACTTGCTGCTGCCGGAGTTGTTCAGGTGTTTCACAAGATTCAAATGAAGCCCGGTAAGCCACTTTGGTTCGGACAGTTGCACCGCGACAACCATACCTGCTGGGTCTTTGGACTTCCCGGCAACCCTGTCAGCAGCATGATTTGTTTTGAATTGTTTGTCAGAACAGCTCTCAGAAAATTTGCTGGCTCACCAAGCCCCGAACCCCGATATATTCAGGCAACGTTAACGGAACCAGTTACCGTAAAAGGCGATCGTCCCACGTACTTCCCAAGTCGACTTGAGCATACAAATACGGGAACAACAGCAACACCTGTCCAATGGGGTGGTTCTGCAGATTTACGCTCCACTGCCGATGCGAATGGCATGTGCCTGTTAGTGCCAAAGACTTCAGCTTATTCAGCTGAAGAAATCGTGGAGGCCATTATCTGGTAATTGCGATTTTTATTTGAGCATCCCAAACGTTTCCGCGAAAGCGTTTTACAAAATCATGTAGCGAAACTCGAGTAGAGTTTCGGCCAGTGAAACCACAGGACAGGGCCGAAAGTCTTGACGGCATTCACTACGAGTGCCCGCACTTTGTGGTAACTTGCCCTAACTGTTCACGACGTTGTCTTGCCATGCTTCGCGGACAAACGTTAGAAAACTAAGGTGCCAAGCACACTTCGAACTGAACGTTCTTCGAGAGCAAGTTCATCAGCAAGTTTCAGTGCCAGAAACCGGTAGTCGCCAATGCCAGCCCTAACCGCAGTGGCAACGCTTTCGTGCCCACATCGCGAAAATCGCCGTGCTGTATTACTCGATCAATGTACGCGCCGAAGATTGCGTGATCCCGGATGTAAATCGGAAGTTCATCCAGCACCGTACCGGGAATGCCGACTGACGGAAGTGGCCATTGCCTGGCGAACTTAGTGACTACAGCCAGCCCGCGATCTTCTGACGTTGCGCGTTTCAAACGGCAATAAACCTCAATACAAGGTCCGCACGGTAATGCACAGCAGCGGACTGGAGTGGTGATGCCCCCACTTCCGCAAGACGAGCTTCAACTGTGTATTCATCAATTTCACGATACACAACGGTCTGACACAGCAACAGCATTGCCTTTGCCGACGCGGCGGCAGATACGGCATCGAACTCTGGAGCCGTTCCGTTCCAGTTTTCCCGATTGATCGCGTCGAACTCGGCCAATAATCGTCGCAATTCCTGAGGGGATGATGAGTCGTGCCGCGGAACAATTACCTCGCCCGTTTCAAACAGCTGAGTCAGAAAGTTCAGCAATGTTAGCCGCCTTTCTTTTTAATCCGCACGATACCGTCCCAGTCACTCGGAGCCGTTCGATCGTGTTGAGTGATCTGCATGGCAAGAAAGTCCTGAGCCCGATCATCGGCCGGCATTGTGTGCAGGAATCGCCACGCATCGACCCAGTTTCCATCGATAAACTTCTGCACACCGGTTTCGAAATCCGCGATGTGCTGATTCGTCAATTGGGGCAGGGCAGAAGCAGAGGGAACAAGTTCACTCACGACCAATGAATTTTCCATGCCGTATGGAAGCACGTGCAGCAGGCGGCGAACCCGGCCTTCAAACTTGTCTTTGTTGTTGCGTATCAATTCATCAAGCTTGGCGTCGATCAGAATTGGTACGTGCAACTGCCGCGTCATCCCCTCAAGTCGACTTGCGAGGTTCACCACGGGACCGAACACCGTTACTTTGACCTGTTCTCGGGTGCCAATTTTTCCAGCGACAGCTCGACCGTGAGCGATCCCAATACTGGTTTCAAAGTCTGTCAGCGGGTGTTCCGCATCAGCATGCGCTTTGGCAAATTCTTCACGAATAGCCAGTGCTGCTCGACAGGCATTCAATGGTGCTTCGTCACTGCTGATCGGCCAACCCCAAAAACCCAACGCGGCGTCACCCTGAAAATCACCCGTCACGCCGCCGAACCTCAGAATCTGACTGGTCATCACTTCCAGTGCCAGACTAACTCGTTCCAACAGCCCCATCAGATTATCAGCCTGTTCTTCCGCATGATGACTAAAGCCGCGCAGGTCGCAGAACAGAACAGTGACGTCACACTCGCGAGGCTCAAGCAGCGAAGTATCAAGGTCTTTGCCAAGTGCTTCCAAAACGGGAGGCGAAAAGAATTGCCGAAGTCCCGCCTGCTGGCGTTCGAGCTCTCGTTGCCGCTGTAAAGACCCCACAATGTCTGCAATGAATTCAGTAAATTTGATATCAGCATGCAGTCGCTGCTGGTTTGTCTTAGCACCATCACCAGGACTGCGACCAGCCACGTACAAAGCAGGTTGATTCGTTCCGACCTGTTTACCTGAAGGGGCGGCCTTCGCTCCAGATTCATCGGGAAACGGAGTACAAAATGCCCAGTTGAAACCAGTGTGCTGCGTATAATTACTATCACTGTCTGTGGATTCATCCCACACATGTAAAATAGTTTTCTGCTGGTCCAGAGCATTGATGATCAAACGAGAACTGGGCTGAATCGAACCATCGGCTTCAAAGCGACGTTCCTGATGCAGAACAATCGGCTTCTGCCCCGTCTGACTAAGTGTGACCACTGCCACGCCTTCGGCATGTTGAATTCCTGCCAGCAGAAGGTTGGCCAGCCGAACGTAAAGATCACGCTCAACTCCGGATTCTCTAATCACAGCGGGCAGACTGGTAAGAACTTCGATGCGCTTATCCGCGTCATCGTAGCGCAGCTGCTTAAGCTGCTGTCGGTCGATCGACAGCTGCTGGACCTGACTGCGGGGCGAATCACTTTGAGTTACTTGCTGCACTTCAAACCGCGTCTGCCCCACAACAAACGATTGGCCGGGCTTAAGAATTCGATCTTCGATCTTTTCGCCATCAAGGTACGCTGGGTTTGATGCGGTTTTCAACAGCTTAAAATGCACGCCGTGTTCTGACGGAGTCAGCGTAGCATGTTGACGTGAAATCCGATCGTCCCAGACAGCCGCGATTTCGTTATCATCGGTTCGACCGAGGCGATAGACCTTTTCGTCGACCAGCAAAAACTGACGATCAAGCAATCTACTGTGGTGGAATGCGAGCAAACGATGCATGGAAAATAGTGCTAGCCACAAAAACATACGAAGCAAAGAAGAAACGCTTAGTCAGCTAAAGATTACAAAGTCTGCTGGATGCGGCCAATCTTCGCCGTCTACGATCTTAAATAAGCACCAGACAAAACAACTAACGCACAGAATTGTCCGGTTGTTTTTCCAGCAACAGCAAAGTTGCAACCGGCCCCAACGGCAATGACAAAATGAACCAAACCAAGCCGCTGCGATTTTTCCCCTGAGCAATGCCAGCGTTGATTAACGCCAGCGTTCCCCATCCCACAAAGAATTCTTTGGCGTTTTCCACTCCACTTCCTCGACCGATCTGTATGTCGCAGATATGCCTCGCGGAATAAAGGCGTTCGCGGGGCGCCTTATTTTCCTGGTAGAGAATTCAGATTTACACCAGGAAACTGCTTCAATTAGCGAATGAGATATATCTTGTTTGAATTTGGTAGACAGATTGATCTGCAGCACACTTTCGGCGTTGGTGCGTCATTCAGACTTTGATTCTAACCAGAACACAACTTTTCCTTCCAGAACGAGGAACGCGATGAAAATCATGAAATCATGGGGACATTCCGCTGCGTCGGCCGCACTTTTCCTTGCGGCTGTCTGCCCTTCAATTTCCGGGCAGGCGAATGCTGGTGATCTGAAAGAAGCAATTCCGCCAGATGCGTTTCTGGCGGTTTACGGAAAGCAGAATCCGGAACGCGATTACCTGAAGCAACACCTGAAAGCCGTTTGGGATGAAGTCGAAAAATCTCGAATCATTGAACGATCGATGCAGATCATGCAGGCTCGAATGGCCGAGGGCGATGTCGAACAGATGGTTGCCGTCCGCGACACGCTATTCAACGCCATGAAACCCGTAAAGTGGGAAAAAGTGGTCGACGTCCAGGAAGTGGCCTACGGTCAACGAATGGAAGGCGTCGCCAGCCAGCATGTTGTGTTGATCAGATTTCCAGACGACGGAGCTTCGTCTTTAATTGAAGGCATCACCAATCTGTTCAAGCTGGCAGAAGGCGCTGCCAACGGCAACCTGAAACTGGAAACAGACTCGTTTGAAGAAACGGCTCTGACAATCATGCGATTGCCGCCCGGTGTACCGATGGCACCAACGATCGGGCTGAATGGTGACATGTTCGTGTTCAGTTCGACTCCGGAACTGGCAAAGCAATGCCTGACGCTCATGAACAATCCCAGCGCTGAATCCAAGTTCGATGACCCACGCGTCGCCGTCGCACTCAGTCATCTGCCGGAAGCAGAAGATGCGTTGGTGTTCTTCGATGGCAAGACTCTGATGCAGCAGTTAAACGGAGTTGTCGGTTTCATTAAGGGAGTTAGCGTCGGAAACGAAAACGCGTTGCGCGTCGCATCGCTTTTCGAAACGATCTTGAACGAAGTCAATATTGTCGACCACGAAATCTCTGTTGGATACACGGACGGAAACCGAAATCTTTCCGCCAGCTTCGGCAAGTCAACAGCTGGTGCGTCCGGCACATTGCTGGGCAAAATGGCGGGAAGTCAGAACACGTTTGAAAGCTGGGCCAGCTGGATCCCGGCCGGAGCCAGTGGGTTCCGCATGGGAGGCGGGGCAAATCTGCATCCACTTTACGAATGGATCACAACCGAAATTCCTCGGATGTTTCCTGAAAGCCAACAAGGCTTTGACAAGTTCGCCGAAATTCAGGATCAACTTGATGTACATCTGGATGCAGACCTGCTGCAGAGTTTCAGCGGAGAATCAGTGTCAATCACACTGCCGGGACCGCTGACTCCGTTTGGCCAGTCGGCGAAATCGGTTTCGTTTTTGCGATGCACCAATCCGGAACGGGTGGACGAACTTCTCCATCGAGCTATTGAAGCACTACAACAAATTCCTCAGGTCAAAGCTCAAGGCTTAGCATTGGAACAATCTGAATCATTGGATGGCTTTCAGGAAGTTAAGGCGGGGATTTTCGCAATGATGGGCGGATTGACTCCAATCTACGGCTTTCGGGACGGATGGATGGCGATGGGTAGCCACTCCGACGCTGTGCAAACGGTATTGCTGACTCGGGGTGGTGAGAGCCAGACATTCGCTGACAGTGAAAAATTTAAACAGTTCGGGCTCGAAATAGACGGCCCCGTCCATTCAATCAGCTTCAGCAACACGGGCGAGTCCATCCGCCAAACGGCCAAGGGACTTCAGCAGGTCGGTGCTATGCTGCCAATGATTATGGCCATGGCTGGAGCTGGAAATAACGCTCCTGACCTTGCGCCAGTGCAGGACTTTCTGCAAATGCTTCCAAGTATAGGTCGAATTGTCGGCAAGTTTGACTTCATTGACGCCAGGCTGAATGTCACAAAGCCAGGCCCGACAGAAGGAACCTACATTCGGCACGGCGTAACGCTGATTCGACCACTTCCTGTGGCGGAATCAGATTCAGCCAACTAAGCGAAGATTGAAACGAGACAATTCCAGTCGTACATTGCTGCTAATTCAAATACAGCAGAACACCACTTGATCTGGGTGCACACTGCAATAAGATTCTAATGAACGCACTTCAAGCGGCACTCTTACGAGTGCCGCTTGTCTTTTTATAAGAATCGAAAGGAGGATTCGGCCTGAGCAATTGAAGTCACGCCATAAGGCAAATAAAGTCGGTGAAATTTTGCGCGGCCCGCAACGGACAGCCCGCTAACGTGACAATGTCACCAGAACAAAACTGTCACCAAAGATAAATCGGCTTCTACATGACGGATATCGTTGACGAAATCAAGACGACAGCGCCGTGGAACGAGCGGCACCTGCTTGGTTTGGAAAACCTGTCTGCCCAGCAAATCACTACTATTTTGGACCTGGCAGACAAGTTCGGCGCCTTGACTGACCGAGGCTCGACAAAACTGAATCTGTTGAATGGGACCGTGGTTGCGAATCTGTTCTTCGAAAATTCGACTCGGACAAAAACCAGCTTTAACATCGCCGCCCGAAGGCTGGGCGCGGACACAGTGGATTTTTCTGCCAGCAGCAGCAGCCTGTCTAAAGGTGAAACCTTCATTGACACGGCTTTGACCATCGAGGCCATGGGCGTGGACCTTGTGGTGTGCCGACACCGCACGCCTGGTGCGCCGCATTTGCTGGCTCGCCATCTGGCCGCAGGAGTTCTCAATGCGGGCGATGGAACTCACGAACACCCAACCCAGGGTTTGCTTGATATTCTAACAATCAGGCAAAGACTCAAGCGGATTGAAGGGCTGACGGTGGCCCTTGTCGGTGATATCAGACACAGCCGCGTTGCCCGGTCAAACATCCACGGGCTGATTAAGCTGGGAGCTAAGGTAATTGTCTGCGGACCAGCCACGTTGATTCCTAAAACGATCAGTCAAATGGGCGTTGAAGTCGCTTATAACCTGGACGAAATTCTACCTCGAGTCGACTGTGTGAATCTGCTTCGCGTGCAGTTTGAGCGGCAGCGAGGTGCATTTTTCCCATCGATAGCTGAGTACGCTAATCTGTTTGGCATGAATGGCGACCGAATCAAACGAGCAAAAGAAAATCTGCTGGTACTTGCTCCGGGGCCAATTAATCGAGGCGTTGAATTGACGCCCGAAGTCGCCGATGGGCCAAATTCTGTAATTCTCAATCAGGTTTCCAACGGACTGCTTATTCGAATGGCATGCCTTTACCTTCTGGCCAGGAAAGCGGGCAACTAATGCGTTTGCTGATCAGAAACGGCACGGTCATTGACCCCGCCAATGATATTAACGGGCCAGCAGATGTACTAATCGTCGATGGACGAATCGCCGAAATACTAGTACAGGGAACGAACATCGAGGCCGATCGCATCATCGACGCAGTCGGCCTGCTGGTGTGCCCAGGATTCATTGACCCGCACGTCGCATTGCGCGAACCCGGCTTTGAAGAAGACGAAACCATCGCAACCGCGACCGCCGCTGCACTTGCAGGCGGATACACGGGAATCGCGGCAATGCCGGACACAAATCCGGTAGTCGACAATCGCGGGTCTGCGGAATTTGTCAATCGCCAGGCAGAGCGAGCGGGCAATTGCCGCGTGTTTCCTCTGGGTGCCGTCACCAAAGGTTGCAAAGGCGAAGAGCTGGCAGAAATTGGTCAGCTAGTGCAGGCCGGAGCGGTTGCCTTTACTGACGCCAAGTCACCTATCGGTAATGCCGAAGTGATGCGGCGCGCCCTGGAATACACAGGGATGTTCAATTGCCCGATTCTGCATCATTCCATGGTTCCGGAACTTTCCGAAGACGGCGTCATGCATGAAGGCTTCGAATCAACTCGACTTGGCCTTCGAGGCATTCCTGCAGCGGCCAACGATATTATGACCAGTCGCGATATCGCTTTGGCGGAATTGACGGATGGACGCGTGCATATCATGTGTGTCACATCGCAGGACGCCGTTGAACGTATTCGTCTGGCACAGTCACGAAACGTTGCCGTAACGGCAGACGTAACGCCGCATCACTTACTGCTAACAGACAAAGTGATGGGATCCTTCGACACGCTTTATAAGTGCAATCCCCCTTTAAGAACTCAGCAACATATCGATGCGTTAATTGAAGGCCTGAAGGATGGAACCATCTCTATGATTTCGTCAGATCATCAGCCGTTTGCGATCGAGAAAAAATCAGTTGAACTGGATGTCGCGCCATCCGGAATTTGCGGATTAGAAACCACACTCGCAATTTGCGCAGAAGCACTTATCGGGCCAGGACACATCAGTTGGTCGCAGTTGATATCATGTCTGACAATCGGACCAGCAAGACTGCTGGGTGTACCGTATGGGACCCTTTCTCCCGGATCCACAGCCGACGTGACACTGATTGATCCAGACGAATCATGGACGATCGATGCCTCAGAATTTCTGTCCCGAAGTGCGAATACTCCGTTTGATGGCCGTTCCGCGATCGGACGAGTCGTTGCCACGTTTATGGATGGAAATCTGCGACATCAAACTCGCGATTTTTAGTCCCCATGTCTCAAGCACTAATTTACACACGGTTAAATCTTCATGCCGATTCACACCTCTCCATCAATCGAAATTAAGTACACGCCACGCAAAGGACGTGGAGTTTTCGCACGCGAGTTTATTGCAGCAGGAACAGAATTCGAACGTGTCCCGGTAATTGTGATGCCGGAGGATGACGTTATGAACAATAACACAGACACCGTAATTCAACGTTACGTATTCGAATGGGGTCGAGGAAAGGTGGCGCTGGCGCTGGGATTTGGCTCGATGTACAATCATTCCTACAAACCCAATGCACGTTATGACGACATTGGGCGTATGACAAAGGTCTTCTCTTCAGTAACAGACATTCATCCCGGCGATGAGATCACTATCAACTATAACGGTCACGAAGACGGTACAGATCCGGTCAGCTTCGACGTTGTGGAAGAGTCGGCAAAGAAGTCTCGGAAACTATCAATGACTTAGTTGCCTGAACAGACGATTGCTGGCTGACACATTCAGCCAGCAATTATCAATGCGATAATCGCAACATTGGCCTTCCCGTAGTTCGCCTGACGCCACGTGTCACACCGCAGCATTTTGCCAACCAGTACTTCTTTCAGTTTTTTCCCGACGCGTTCGGCGGCACCGATCGTAGGTCAGCAGCCGTGCGAGAAGCGGTATTTCGCACATCAAAACGGCCAGCCGCCAGTCGCCGGAATTAACCAGCCGCCGAAAACATTGCCCCTGCGACAGATCTGTTGTTGCGACTAAGGAACTCAGCCCGATCCTGCCGGCATTTGCCATCGGCTGTGTCTCAGATTCCTGCGGTGAGAAACAAGCGGAAATTTCGGTCTCGGATGAACGAAACGGCACAGTTCGCGGTCTGTCAGTGTTGATCTGCTTTACCGCTTGCCTACGATGTCTACAGAGCGTCCCGCGGGGAGCTCGCTGACCGCGTTCACACACGAAAATAGCAAAAAGACCGGGTATGGCCTCCGTCGAACAAGTAAGCAACCTTGCCTCTCAGGTTATTGACCCTGAACTCGGGAAACCTCTGTCTGTTCTCCGCATGTTGGGCGAAACACAGCAGAATGGCGACGTATTCACAGTTAACGTTGTGTTGCCGACACCAGCTTACCCGGATTCGGAACGCCTAATTGCGTTGGTCACCGAAAAAGTTTCTCCGAGCCTCAGCGAAGGTCAATCGGTTGACGTAAAGATAACGTCAACTGTCCGCGGAAAAGATGCTGGTGGTCGAATCGGATTGAAGGTCCACAACATCATCGCTGTTGGAAGCGGTAAAGGCGGAGTCGGAAAAAGCACGGTCGCTGCGGCTCTGGCATGTGGGCTGCACTCATTCGGGTGCCGCGTCGGATTGATGGATGCGGACGTGTACGGCCCCAGCATTCCACATATGCTAGGAGCGTCCGGGCAACCAGGTGCTACGGAACAAAAGGGTGGTGAAGGTCAGAAAATTGTGCGGATGGAGCCAATCGACGTGGAAGGGCTCAAGCTGATTTCCATGGGCTTCTTCATCGAACAGGGACAGTCCGTGGTTTGGCGAGGGCCAATGTTGCACAAAGCGCTGACTCAGTTTTTGAAAGACACCAACTGGGGCGAACTCGATTACCTGATCATCGATTTACCACCTGGCACCGGCGATGTTTCGTTAACGCTTTCCCAGCAGGTTTCACTCGCTGGTGCTGTAATTGTCTGCACGCCACAGCAGGTCGCGTTGCTGGATGCAATCAAAGCTGTTGACATGTATCAGAAGGTGAATGTACCGCTGCTGGGATTTGTCGAAAACATGACAGGAGACATCTTCGGCCGAGGCGGCGCAATGAAAGTCGCCAATGAAATAAAGGCGCCGTTTCTGGGTGAACTGCCCATCAATGCGTGCATCCGCGAATACTGCGATGCTGGCAAAATAATGGATTTACTTCGAGACGACACTCCCGCGCGGGAACCACTTCTGGCAATTTGCCGAAACGTGGCGATGCAGGTGGCGCGCAACCTGGTAGAAACTCCAGCGGCGCCAGTTCTTGAAATCTTGTAGAACAGGCCACCCAGTGTGGTGGCACTTGGGGCGGCAGGCTAAACAGATGTTGATTACAACCGAAGAAATCTTCGAAGAATTTGAGGACCTCGATCCTCGTGACCAGTCACAGTATCTTCTGGAACTGGGCTACGACCTACCTCGGTTTACGCCGGAACAACAGCGTCCCGAGGACCTTGTTACAGGCTGCCAAAGTCAGGTATGGCTAACGGCGACGGCTGATGATGACAACGACGATCCAGTCATCACCATCAAGGCTGACAGCGATGCCGAAATTGTTCGTGGCCTGATTACAATTCTGCTGGCAAGCTATGGCGGTATGAAGGCCGGCGAAATTCTGCAACTCAACATTGCCGATGTTTTCGACCGGCTACGACTGAAGCAGTATATTTCGCCTCAAAGACACAACGGTCTTCAGGGAATGGTGGACCGCATTCGCAAAATTGCTGCTCGTCATTCTTCCGCTCCTGTTAACTTTAGAGCCATAGAAAGCTGCGTTGCAGAGCAGTACGTCCCCACAAAACATGACGTCACTGCGTTCGATGTGAACACTGTTCGCGCACAGTTTCCTGTCCTGAATCAGCTGCTGGCAGATGGCCTGACTCCCGTTTACCTGGACAGCGGAGCGTCGGCTCAGAAGCCTCAGATAGTCATCGACAAAGAACGAGAAGTCGAAGAACAGTACTTTGCAAACGCGTACCGCGGGCGATATAGCTTTGGTGCCCGCATTGATGAAGAACTGGAAGCCTCACGACAGAAAATAGCAGACTTCATCGGCGCAGCATCTCCACAACAGATCGCGTTCACCGGTGGCACAACCATGACGTTGAACATGGTCGCCTTTGGCTGGGGCCGACGAAACCTTCGCGAAGGTGATGAGATACTCATCACTGAAATGGAGCACCACGCCAACTTTGTTCCGTGGCAGCAACTTGCAAGTCAGGTTGGAGCGACGCTGCGATTCATACCGCTGACCCCGGACGGTCGACTGGACATGGAGCAGCTCGGCACTGTGCTGACGAACCGCACGAAAATCGTCGCCGTTACCGGAATGTCCAACGTGCTGGGAACTGTGACGCCCATTGCAGAATTAGCAAAGCGAGCTCACGACGTTGGCGCCATCATTGTTGTAGATGGTGCTCAAAGCGTACCGCATATGGCAACAAACGTTGTCGCAGATGATATCGATTTTCTGGTCTTTTCCGGCCACAAAGTCTACGGACCGACGGGTGTCGGCATTCTATACGGAAAGCCGGAACGCCTTGAGGAAACAGACCCGATTCTATTCGGTGGCCACATGATCAGCGAGGTGTTCAATGATCATTCGACATGGGCTGCGGCACCAGCCAAATTCGAAGCCGGCACGCTGCCGATTGTTCAGGCCATCGCTTTGGGCACCGCGATTGACTGGATCAACGAAGTTGGAATTAATGCAATCCATCAGCACGAACAGCAACTGCTAAAATCGGCTACGGAACAATTGAAGCAGATCCCCGGGATGAAGATTTTTGGCCCGTCGGTCGAACACAAGGGAGCGATTGTCAGCTTTCGAATCGAACGCGTGCATCCTGAGGATCTTGCAGCATTGCTGGACAAGAAAGCAATTTCAACGCGTCATGGTCATCACTGCACAATGCCACTGCACAAACTGCTGGGCGTGAGCGGTACAACGCGAGTCAGCTTTGGAGCCTATAACACACAAGAAGACGTGACATATCTGGTCGACGGAATCAACTTTGCTCGACAGGTTCTGAAGTTAACTTAGCGGCGAAGTGGGGCAGGTTTTACAAAGTGCAGAATGAACCGCCGGATAGAGCCAACCAGGCGCACCCACACGCAATTTTTTTTGCACAACTAATCGCCATGTGCTGGAGGCAGTCCTAAAATCACCAACTCACAAGCACGCAGCGCGAGCAAGTAAATTCAGCCGTTGCAAAATTCGCTCGCGCGTTGTGCATGTGGTGAGAATTTCGCTGGACCGGGTTTAGGACGCCCTGCAGGCCGCTGCGTAACAGACTACGAATTCTACTCGTCGGCCAGTGCGCGGCTAACGGATTCCAGCAAGACTTCCATCGCAAATGGCTTTCGAAGATAGTCGACGACTCCAAGCATTTCGGCGTAGGCTTTGTGACGACTGCCTTCATTCGCTGTCATCATGATGACCTTGGGAGGGTTCTCCATTTCGGTCAGAAACTCAAGCACCGGAAAGCCACCCATACGAGGCATCATCATGTCTGTAAGAACCAGATCAGGGTTCTTCGAAGTAATCAGCTTGCGTCCATCGTTGCCATTGGTGGCCGCAAAAACCTGATAACCTGAAGCCTTCAAGACAGTTTGCACCGTGTTAGAAATTTCGCGGTCATCTTCAATCACCACAATGGTTTTTTCAGTCACAGAACACCTCGGCCGGAAAGCAAAATGGGGCGGGAACACTGGTTAACCATGATGTTACCCTATAAGAAACGCCGCCAACAATGATTGTTGGCGGCGTTTATGTCTTTGTTCACTCGAAAATGCGACTTAGATCGCAGATTCGTCAACTTCACCAGTTCGAATCCGAATTATCTTTTCGATGTTGGTGATAAAGATTTTCCCGTCACCAACCTGGCCGGTTCGAGCAGAATTGACGATCGCTTCAACAATCTTTTCTTCCAGGTCGTCAGCTACCACAACCTCAATCTTTACCTTCGGCATGAAGTCCACAATGTATTCAGCGCCGCGGTATGTTTCTTTGTGGCCTTTCTGGCGACCGAACCCTCGAACTTCAGTCACGGTCATACCCTGAACGCCAGCTTCAGTGATAGCAGACTTAACATCTTCAAGTTTGAAGTGGCGGACCACTGCTTCAATTTTTTTCATTCCAATACCCGTTTCTTTACTGTTTATTCGTCAGAAGACAATCCTGTTGAATTTAAAAGACTGAGCCTGTAAAAACAGACTCAGCAACTCCCGCCGCATACAGAGTAGCAAGCCGAACGATTATTGGAAAATGTATCCCTCTTCCCCATGCTGGCTGATGTCAAGTCCCTGCGTTTCCTGCTCTTCACTAACGCGAAGCCCCATCGCAAAGTCCAGCATTTTTGCGAGTAAAAACGTGCCAACGGCACTAAAAGTCACTGCTGCCAGAACACTCACGATCTGAGGGACCATTTGCAACGAATTACCCTCCAGCAGTCCTAATGCCTCATCGCCGCCAGCCACAAGTTTAGTGGCAAACACACCCGTCAGCAAAGCTCCCAGTATGCCGCCCATTCCATGCACGCCGAAGGCATCGAGGGAATCGTCGTAGCCGAATGTATTCTTCAGCTTTGTACAGCTCAGGAAGCAAAAGATGCCCGCAATGAATCCCATCACAACGCCACTGATTGGAGCTACCGAACCGCTTGCCGGAGTAATGCAAACCAGGCCAGCGACTGCTCCTGAGCACGCTCCCAGAACACTTGCCTTGCCATGCTTCAACCACTCTGCCGCGGACCAGCCCAAAACACCGGCCGATGCAGCAAGATGAGTTGCAAGAACGGCATTCAAGGCACGTCCGTCACAATGCAGTTGACTGCCGCCATTGAAACCAAACCAGCCAACCCATAGCAGACCGGTGCCGATGCATGTGTACGTCAGATTGTGTGGGGGCATCGCCTGAGTCGGAAACCCCTTGCGTTTTCCAATCATTAAGGCACAGACCAACGCAGACACACCCGAGCTGATGTGAACAACAAGTCCTCCTGCGAAGTCGATCGCCTTAAACTTTGCGTCATCGTTCCATTCGCACAACCAGCCCGTATCAGCCCAGACCCAGTGAGCCAGCGGGCAATAAATTAAGAGTCCCCAAAGTGTGCTGAAAACAGCCATTGTGGAAAACTTCATGCGTTCAGCAAAAGCACCGCAAATCAGCGCCGGAGTGATGATGAAGAACATCCCCTGAAAGGCAACAAAAATCTGCTTACTGACCAAGGCTTCAACGCCAACACCGTTTCCCGGACTAACGCCCTTTAGGAATATGTGATCAAGATTTCCATAATACGGACTTGAGCCACCAAACGCCCAACTGTAGCCGACAACTGCCCACAATACAGACATGAGTCCCATCAGAAAGATGCACTGCATCATGACGCTCAGAATGTTCTTCTTGCGGACAAGCCCACCGTAAAACAAAGCAAGGCCTGGACAGCTCATCATCAAGACAAAAGCAATTGACACCAACATCCAGGCAACGTCGCCCTTGTCATAAACTTCAGCAGCAGCAGCAGTAGAGGCATCTTCTGTTGATGTTGCCTCCGCGGCTGTATCCAACGTAACAGCGATAGATCCTGCGCTTTCCTGGGAAAAAGCAACAGGATTTCCTCCCAACAATGCCATCAGCAATGTCATCAAAACCAGTATCGTTGACTTCATTATTTCGCCTGTCCCACTTAAACATTAGCGTTCGACGTGAATTGCCCGTCGAACACAATCCGAGATGCTGCGCAAAATTCTCTTCAGAAAACGGCGCTGCACCAAACTTGAACTAACAGCCATTCAGGTGATCAATCACTCAAATGGTCTCGCCTGTTGCTCATGTCAATTCAACCTCGATAATCAATCTTTGAGCGAGGTTCAAGTGATTGACTTCCAAGCGGACTGATTTCCACTGTTTGCACAGCTAATTTTCCCAAGTGCCGAGAAAACCTGATACAAAAGACTGAGCAAACGTTCGCTGCGTATCAAAACGATGATTCTCAGGGGTTTCCAAAACCGAACGTGAAACCTGAACACGACGATTGTTTGAACCATCGAATCAGAATTAAAAAAATCATCGGTTTGGCGCAATCTGCGGCCAGGAACGCTCGCTTGTAATCGAATTGCCTTAATAGTTGTTGGAACGGCAGTTTTAGACCTACAATCAGTCAATTGTTGCGGGAAAGGTCAGTTGTGTCTGGGTGTGGATTCCCTGGAGTTTGGGTAATGCGGTCTTATCATTCGGTAATCAGCCTGGTTTTGTTCGTCACACTGATCATGGGACACGGCTTCGTTCGCGCCGATGAAAATGCAGAAGCAGTCCAGCCATTGCAAAAGAGGATCGGTCAGTTTCTGACATTGACGAGTCCTATTGGCGACAGTCAGGTCGCCCACGTTGGCAATGTGGCAATTGAGTTGCAGGCGCGAGCAGAACGGGAAAACCGTGACGCCGTGTTAATTCTGGAAATCCCTCAGGGTTCCAGCCGATTCGGACAGGTCAGCGACCTCGCCAGACGGCTGACCAGTGCTGGTGTGTCACGCGTACGAACCGTCGCTTGGATTCCCAAAACGGTTGATGGCTATCACGCAATCGTCGCCTTGGCATGTCAGGATATCGTGATGGATGCAGATGCATCACTTGGTGATATCGGACGAGGTAAGGCTGTTCCCGAAGTCGAACGCGATTTGATCATGAGCATTGTCGATCGTCGCAACAGTCGTCTTTCTCGCGGCGTTGTGCGGGCGATGATGGATCCAGCGGTGGAACTTCTTCGTGTAAACACACAGGGACCTGATCCGGGCGTCCGATTTCTGACCCCGGATGAGCTGAAGTCGCTGCAGGCGAACAATACTCCGATCTCAGAAACCGAACGAATGAAGGACGTTGGTTCTCCGGGACTGTTCAATGCCTCGGATGCCGTTCACTCAGGCTTCATGGTTGCCGAACTGGCAAAAAATCGACATGAAGTTGCAAGAGCCTACGACCTGTCAACTGAATCAATGCGTGAACCGTCGAAAACGAATCGACCGTTGAATGTAAAACTTATTTCAATTCATGAAGCCATTACGCCACTTACCGAAGAGTTTATTCTGCGACAGATTCGCACATCTGTAGCGGAAGGGGCAAACCTGCTGATCTTCGACATCGACTCACCGGGCGGATACTTATTTTCAAGCGTCAATATCGCAAACACGATTGCCGAGCTTGATCCAACGCGAATCACAACCGTCGCCTGGATTCCAGAACGAGCCCTCAGCGGCGCGGCAGTGATTGCGTTGGGCACAGACCGGATCATCATGGCGCCGGATGCGCACTTCGGAGACGCCGGTGTGATTCAGGAAACCGAAGAAGGTGGAGCGTTCGAGCGCGTTCCAGAAAAACTGTGGAGTGATTTTCTGGTTACACTCCAAAATCTTGCCGAACGCAAGAACCGCCCAACCGCGCTACTGCAGGCGATGGTCGACAAGAATCTGCAGGTTTTCGAAGCGACGAATGCTGAAACGGGTCGCGTGACCTATATGAGCGAATACGAAATTGACGATTCCAATGACGAATGGATAAAGGGTGCTGTCGTTCCTGAATCGCGAGAAGAAGTTTTGCTGACAGTCAACGGTGACCGCGCTCACGAACTGGGACTCGCTGACTCCCCGTGCGAAAACATTGAAGCACTAAGACTTCGCCTTGGCATTCCAGAGAGCAACAGTCTAGAACCTGTCGCACGTACATGGGTTGACACATTTGTCTTTGTACTGAATTCACAGATCGCCGGATTTGGACTGATTACGTTTGGCATTCTTTGCATGTATATTGAACTGCACATGCCCACAGGCTTCTTCGGAATTGTTGCCGCCGTTTTCTTCGCTCTGTTTTTCTGGAGCCGCTATCTTGGCGGCACATCCGGTTCTTTGGAACTAATCATGTTCCTACTGGGAATTGTGCTGCTGGCGATGGAAATTTTTGTAATTCCGGGGTTCGGTGTTTTTGGTATTTCCGGACTGCTTCTGATGGCCGGCTCGTTAGTCATGGCAAGCCACACATTTGCAGGCATGAACGCTGGAGAACGATTCAACGAATCAATGAGCAGCATGGGAACACTAGCCGGGGCGCTGGCAACCGTGCTGGTTGTGGCTGTGTCCCTGAATCGATTTCTACCGTCGATTCCGTTTCTCAATAAGCTGATCCTAACGCCTCCCGGTTATGCTGATATGGACGACAATGCTCCGCTACTAAATCCAGCAGTGTTCAAAAGTGATACTGATGATTCTCCGGTACAAACCGGCGACATCGGAACCGCAGCATCAACACTTCGACCATCAGGCAAAGCGAATTTCGGTGACCTGTTCCTGGATGTTGTCAGTGATGGCGGCTACATCGACCACGGAACATCGGTTGAGGTGATTCGAGTCGCCGGAAAGCGAATTATCGTGCGACCCGTCAACGACAATGCAGAAACCGTCTGATCGCTTAAAGGCATCAGGAGTATCGGTTGGAGCTCTGCGCAAGTATGTCGAGAGCCTCGGCAAGTAGTTCGGGAGTATTAACATTCATCAGAAATCTGCCGCCGGGATCTTTGCTGACATCTAACGGCGAAACGACTTTGGTGTTCACAGTATCAAGAAGTGACATCGCCTTCCGTTCACCAGACAAAAACAGCCGTTCAAGTGCAACAAGACATTGCGCGCGATAGACGGCTGAGAGCGGATTCATTCGCGAGTCAGTCTGAACACAAATCGCATCGAATTTGCCAAGCTGTTCGTAGAGTGTGCAAATAAATTCCCCACCAACAAACGGCGTGTCACAGGAAGTTACCCAGACACAAGCGGTTTCAAAATCAGCGGCACTCAATTGACCATGCAGACATCGCAAACCGGTCAACAATCCTCCGAGCGGGCCGGCATCAGGAAACTCATCGCGGGTGACAATTGAGTGTTCTGGAAGCGGCGGCAAACGTTGACCATTCGCGGCAACGACAATTACGTGATCCGCAACGCCGAATGCAATTCGGCAGGCTCGACCAAGCAGCGTCTCAACACCAAACCTGATGTTCGCTTTGTCGGTTCCCATTCGAAACGAATGGCCGCCACAAAGAATAATGGCGGCCGGAATTCTTGTGGCATCGTTCACTTAAACAGCAACCTGACTGGATGGGGCCATTAAAACGGCAACTCCTAAGTTACGAAATCCCTGCAAATCGAAACTTCCGGGTTAGAAGCACGGCAACTCGATTCTCGGTTCAAGTAGAACGATTGTTGGCAATCCGCAATACCCTATTGCTCGGCTTTTGTTGACAGGTTCGCGTTCATTTTGAACATATCCAACGCTATCCTGCAGTCATTATCAAATGCAACATCTCACAAAAGTTCAATTTCATGCCCGACGAACCCGCCGAACAAGACGAACCCGCCGAACCCCAAACGTCCGATCCATGGTACAAGGACGGGCTCAATTTTACGTGTTCGCAGTGCGGCGATTGTTGCACCGGAGCCGCAGGTGTTGTTTGGGTAACCGAGGCTGAAATTCAGGAAATTGCCGACTATCTCGATAAACCAGTTGGGGAAATCAGGCTGTTCCACACTCGGCTTGTGAGTGGTCGATTGTCTTTGACCGAATTTCAAAACGGCGACTGCACATTCTTCGACTCAGAAAAACGCCATTGCAAAGTTTACCCAGTGAGGCCAATTCAGTGTCGAACATGGCCTTTTTGGCGATCAAACGTCTCTTCTGAAAAGAAATGGGGCGAAGTTTGCGAAACCTGCCCAGGGGCAGGGCAGGGAGCGTTCTTCAGTATCGAAGAGGTCGAAGAACGCGCGAACCGCATGGATGTTTGAATTGTGATGGCAAAATCAGGCCCACACATTTGGTCCAACTGGCAAATATCCTTGATTTTGCTGGTTTCAGAAGGACGATGGATGACACTCGGGGATGGCCTGTAACCGATAACATCACAAATGGCAGTCTACGATCCATTCCAAAATCGATCGTGGCCAGCATTTTTCAGGATGTATTCGGCGTATTCAGACTGACTGCCGAGCGGCCATTTTCCGAACGTCTTCGCATGTAAAGTAAGCTGGGGTCAACGGTTCCATGACCAAAACAACTAATTCGTCTCGATTCATTCCTGCGGCAATTCTTGGAATTGCCATGTTGAGTTGTGCTGGTAAAGCCAACGCTCAACTGATTCACGCTGAACTGGACAGAGGTTTCGTGAGAACCACGTCAATCGTGATGTCCGTTGACGAAATGCTTGGATCTCAGAAGACCCGAAAACTGGGAGAGCCAATTCTTGGCCCAGGCTATCCAGCATTATGGATAGCTGAGGTCCAGTTTAAACCCGTTCGTTTCGTTAGGATTGACATCACTGACCCCAAAACCGGCGTCAACAAACCTGAATTGGTTTGGTATATGATCTACCGCGTAATTCCACGGGACTACACAGAACTGGCAGGTAGCGGGCGCAACGAACTGCTAACGAAACTTCAGGACCCAACGGTAAAGCCAAACAATTACATTGACGCCGCTGGCAGCAACCCGTTGTTGATTCCGCGATTTGTTCTTCGAACAGACGACGCGGGGCCGGCGCTCGAATACGTTGATGAATTAAACCTTCAGGTCCAAAACAGCATTTTTGAACGTGAATTCAAAGAACGCTCGTCTGGTCTTAAACTTTTAAACAGTGTTGAGGCTGTGCAGGATGTCACGGAAACCGTCTCAGTAGACGATCCTGATCCTTTGTCCAAAGCGTCCTATGGTGTTGCTGTGTGGCGAGGGGTTGATCCAAATACAGACTATTTTACTGTGTTCATGAACGGTTTTTCAAATGCATACCGAATCACAAACGACGACGCTGGTGAAGAAGTTGTCGAACAAAAGGTGATCGAACAGAAGTTCGGCCGCCCCGGCGACAGTTTCGAGCAGAGTGAGATGGAATTCCGAGTGCTGGGAGATCCATCTTGGCAGTATCGCCCTCGCTCGGCAAAACTATCTGTACCAAACCATGATAAAATTCTCCGCAATGTGAGCAGCCTTCAGGCCGATGAGTAATTCCAGGACGCGACTTACAGGGTGGAGTTAACGGTCCTCAGGCGCCGAAATAACTGTTGTCTGTGCATTTGAGATTCAAATCCAGACGCCCAAAACTGTTTTTCTGGCTGAACCGAGCTGTAATATGCTCTAACAACCGAAAACGCCTTGAACTATTAGTGAAATACGTCAGAATCTCCCGCTGAACTTCCCATGAGTGAAGCGAATTTTAACTTCAGCTAAAACGAACATAAGGAACGGAGCTGCACAATGGCTCATAAGAAAGGTCAGGGATCGAGTCGCAACGGACGTGACTCAACAGCCCAACGACGCGGCGTTAAAAAGTACGGTGGTGAAGCCGTACTTGCCGGTAACATTCTCATCCGACAATGCGGAACCAAGTGGCATCCTGGTCGCAACGTTGGAACTGGTCGAGACTACACCCTGTACGCACTTTGTAACGGCAAGGTTTTGTTCGACCAAAACGGTCGACGAGTTAATATCGTTCCGGAAAGCAACTAGTTTTCCGTTCGGTAAATACACGTTGCTGAAACGTTTACGAAAAGAGCCTCGGGTTACCGCGGTTCTTTTTTTTTGCGGTCACGCTTGTATCTAACGTCATTTAGTTTCGGATGCTGCAGAAAGATTCGAAACGCGTTCTTCCAGAGCTGCCTTCAGTTGAATCGTCTGATTGATTTCCAGCCTCGGCAGGCCTTGCGCTTGCTGAATCTCGAGCTTGACCTCGTAGGTTCCTGGCGGTGGTGGTGGTGGCTGGCTGGCGAAATAAAAACCACAACTTGTCTGCACCACCGGGCAACATCCAGCGTGCCAACATCCGTAGCCATCCTCAACCACGAAGCCACGTCCAAACTGGTCTTTAAGAGTGAGCCGCGCAAGCAGTTCCATATTTCGTTGGCCGGCGTTCAAAAACGGAATTTCAAATCCAGACGGTGCCGGAATCGACCTTCAACTTAGGTTGCCCGGTTTCAGTTCAGGTGATGATTCGCTGTTCGTCAACAGTGCTATTGGAGTATCGTGTGTGCCAATCGACTTGCCAATTTCCGGACTGACTTCAATGGTCGCGTAGGCCTAGGAATGCTCAGAAAATCTCGCTTGCTACCTCGGGCAACAAAGACTTTGCGTTTTTGTCCCGGTTCGAGTTCGATAACATCCGGACGAAAACTAATCCAGTCGGCCAGGTCGCCAATGTAAGCCTTTGGTGACAGCCTCGCGACAATTTTCTGCTGACTTCGGTTCTCGATGGTAAATGCCTGCATACGGCTTCCATCTTTGCGCAGTGACAACTCGACGCTTGATGGCTCACCCGATATGTCTGAAACGACTCGTACGATCGTGGCGTCCTGCGTTGGAAAGTCGCCAGCCTGGATCTTCACTGGAAACTGCGTCCGCTGTTAAACTCGCCCCATATTTAGCAACTCAATTTTCAATACGTAGTCACCAGGGAACACAGACTCCGGCAGTAAGCCTTCGAGTCTTAGCAGCGTTTCACCGAGAATTCTGGCATCGTAACGTTCTGGTTCCTGTTAGTTAACGCGAACCGGAACATACAGATCGGACTTATACGAACGCGAAGTGGTATCGGAAACAAGATGAGTCCTGACTTGAAACTCCATTGCCGACGTGGAAGGGTTGTTCACCATCACGTTGACAACAGCGCCGCCGTTTCGTTCTTCCAGAGCTCCGGATACAATTTCAATTTGCCTTACGGTATCCCCCCGAACTCCAATGTCCGCTCGAAGCAGATACTGCGTCATAAACCGAATACTAATACTTGGCCGATTCTATGCCGCAGAAGAGTTGCCGTCGTCGATTGGTATTTCCTTTACCAGGACGCCGTATGTCAGAAATGGATTATTTTCGCTGGGTATTCTTAACTGACTGCGGATGGTCTTCTTCTCGCCCATCCGGAGATCAATTGACGATGGAGTCAGCAATTGAATTACGTTGGGGGGAGCTGCTGCAGCGTCAGGAAGAATCACTCCGTTTTCCTGCAGCTTCATGCCGACGGTCGAAACTTCCAGTCGAGTCGGCTTCAGATTCGGTTCGAATTCGAGGGTCATCAGTTGCCCGCGTCTGGCCGTGATACAATGGACAAGTGGTGTAATCAGAAACGCTGGCTTTACAGCCTGCTGCACACGGACGGCATTAAGTGGTCCAGACGCTTCGGGCGCCTGCTGCTCAACAAGATTCTGCGCATACACCGAAGCTGAAAGGCTAATGCAGCAGCAACCCCCAAAAAACAAATGAATGAGTTTCATATTGTAGACCTCACAGTTGATTACTGCCTCAGTAATTCGACATCGGTTGGCAGGTTGTGGCGTGCCCCAGTTCTCAGTACCACGGTTATGAGAGTCAGTTTGGGTTAAGGCTGACCGCAGGTGTGGGGCCGTTTTCTGCTTCTGGAGCGCACGCGAAAGAAGCAGAAAACGGCCGGGCGAATTCGACAGGAGTCTGATCGCCAAGTGAACTGTGCGGCCGACGCTGATTGTAGCAGTCTCGCCACGTCGAGATCACCTGACGAGCTTCGGCAAGACTCCAGAATAACTCACATGCCAGGCACTCGTCGCGGAACCGGCTGTGGAAACTCTCCACGTAGCCGTTCTGCCACGGACTGCCCGGTTCGATGTACGATG
>Ga0209390_10001003_pt1 | contig 55738 bp, 49 predicted proteins | sample BON01_FD_187212 | JGI IMG/M metagenome (GOLD analysis project Ga0209390, IMG submission 187212) | Freshwater microbial communities from Lake Bonney liftoff mats and glacier meltwater in Antarctica - BON-01 (SPAdes) (version 2) | ecosystem: Environmental > Aquatic > Freshwater > Ice > Glacier...
CCGCAAGACGAAGGCGGTCACCTGGCGATACGATAAACCCAATTCCTGTGCGCATCTCCCTCAATCGCACATCTGGAAATACAACGGAATCCAAATTCGGACTCCTTCGTTCCGGTCAATCCACTAGGAAGCCTGAATCTGATCATGCTTCCGCAATTTTTTAACCCTTTTTCGCCACACGCGCATTGCGGGTCGCGATCAGGCGCAGACGCAGGGCGTTCAGGCGGATGAAGCCTTCGGCATCCTTTTGATCATAAGCGCCGGCGTCTTCCTCAAATGTCACATGCTTTTCGCTATACAGCGAATGATCCGACCAGCGGGCGACCGTGCGGGCAGAGCCTTTGTAAAGCTTGACGCGGACGGTGCCGGTGACATGTTCCTGGGTCTTGTCGATCAGGGCCTGCAAGGCCTCACGCTCGGGGCTGAACCAAAAGCCGTTGTAGATCAACTCGGCATAGCGCGGCATGATGCTGTCTTTGAGATGGCCCGCGCCTGCGTCCAACGTGATCTGCTCGATCCCGCGATGCGCTTCGATCAGGATGGTACCGCCGGGGGTCTCATAAAGCCCGCGGGATTTCATGCCGACAAAGCGGTTTTCGACCAGATCCAGCAGGCCGACGCCGTGCTTGCCGCCCATATCGTTCAGAGTGGCCAGGATCGTTGCGGGCGACATCGCCTGCCCGTTGATCGCCACCGCATCGCCGCGCTCAAAGGTAATCTCGACCATCTCGGGCGTGTCTGGTGCCTGCTCTGGCGGGGTCACGCGCTGATAGACGAATTCTGGCGCTTCAATCGCGGGATCTTCCAGCACTTTGCCTTCGGACGACGTGTGCAGTAGGTTGGCATCAACGCTAAAGGGCGCTTCGCCATGCTTGTCCTTGGCGATCGGGATCTGGTTTGCTTCGGCGAATTCCAGCAGTTTGGTGCGGCTGGTCAGATCCCACAAGCGCCACGGGGCGATAACGCGGATATTGGGGTCCAAAGCGGCGGCCGACAGCTCAAACCGCACCTGATCATTGCCCTTGCCTGTGGCGCCATGGGCGACGGCATCGGCGCCATGCTTGTGGGCCAGTTCCACCAGATGCTTGGAAATCAGCGGGCGGGCAATCGATGTGCCCAGCAGATAAAGCCCCTCATACAACGCATTGGCGCGGAACATCGGAAAGACGAAATCGCGCACGAATTCTTCGCGCACATCCATGATGTGGATGTTTTCTGGCGCGATCCCCATCAACTCAGCCTTCGCCCGTGCCGGCTCCAGCTCTTCGCCCTGACCCAGATCGGCGGTGAAGGTGATGACCTCGCAGCCATATTCGGTCTGCAACCACTTGAGAATGATCGAGGTATCCAGCCCGCCAGAATAGGCAAGGACGACTTTCTTGGGCTTTTGCATGGCACCGCTCCCGTAGGCAAAACTCGCGCTGGGGTCTATTGGGTTTTGGCCGCATGAACAAGACCGATTGGCCTTGGCTTGGCCGCGCTGTAGGGTTTGGCGCATGAATGATTTTCCCGCCCAAGCCCGCGCTGCCACGACCGCCATCCGGGATCTGTTCCCGCAAACGCCGTTGCAGCGGAATGATCACCTGTCAGCGCGCTATGGTGCCGAGATTTGGTTAAAGCGCGAAGACCTGACGCCCGTGCGCAGCTACAAGCTGCGCGGCGCGTTCAACGCAATGCGCAAAGTGCGGGCCGCTGCGCCAGAGCAGGGGCATTTTGTCTGCGCAAGTGCGGGGAACCATGCGCAAGGCGTGGCCTTTGCCTGCCGCCATTTCGGGGTGAAGGGCACCATCTTCATGCCCGTGACCACGCCGCAGCAAAAGATCGACAAGACGCGTGTGTTCGGCGGCGACGCGGTGCAAATCGTGCTGACGGGCGATTACTTTGATCAGACCCTGACGGCGGCGCAGGCGTTTTGCCGCGAGAAGGGCGCGCATTTTCTGGCGCCTTTTGATGATGCTGACGTTATCGAAGGGCAGGCAAGTGTTGCGGTTGAGATCATGGCGCAACTGGGCTACGCGCCTGATCTGGTTGTCTTGCCGGTGGGCGGCGGCGGCCTTTCGGCTGGCGTGACGAGTTATCTTCGTGCCGTGGCCCCGCTGGTGGAGTTTCGCTTTGTGGAACCGTTGGGCGGGGCCAGCCTGAAAACTGCCTTGTTGCAAGGAGCGCCGGTCAAACTGCCGAAATTAAACAGTTTTGTCGACGGTGCGGCTGTGGCGCGGATTGGCGATCTGACCTTTGCGCGCTTGAACTGGGCCAGTCCCGAGCAGGTATTATTGGCCCCCGAAGATCGCATTTGCATCACCATGCTGGAGATGCTGAACGTCGAAGGGATTGTTTTGGAACCCGCCGGAGCGCTGTCGGTGGATGTGCTGCCGGAGCTGGCCGAGACGATCAAGGGCAAGACCGTTGTTTGCGTGACGTCTGGTGGCAACTTTGACTTTGAGCGTCTGCCCGAAGTGAAAGAGCGGGCGCAACGTTTTGCGGGCCTGAAGAAATACTTCATTCTTCGGATGCCACAGCGACCGGGGGCTTTGCGCGAGTTTCTGTCCATGCTGGGCCCAGAGGATGACATTGCCCGATTTGAGTATCTGAAGAAATCTGCGCGAAACTTCGGCTCGGTTCTGATCGGGATCGAGACGAAACGTGTTGAAAACTTTCAGCAGTTCACCAAGCGTATGGAAGCGGCTGATTTTGCCTACCGGGATATCAGTGAGGACGACGCCTTGGCCGAATTCCTTATCTAGGCCGCATCGCCCTTGGCTAAGGCACCAAGAAACGCGGCCTTGGATGCCGCATAGACCGACACAATGCGCCCAAGATCAACCTCGCTGCCTTGGCCAAGGCCCGCCCGTCGCTCCCCATCCTGACAGAGGGCGGAAAGGTCTGAAAGGCCGAGGTTCAACGCGCTGCCTTTCAGGAAATGCAGCTGCGACTCAATCTCTGAGTCGGGCAATTCCCCGGTCAAACGTGAGACGACCTCATCCGCCTCTTCCAAGAACATTGCCGCGACTTCGGCCAGATCATCATCCCCGATTTCAGCGCGCAGTTCATTCAACCTGTCCCAAGCAATCATACCGACCCTCTGCCTTTTGCGGCGCAACTCACAGCCAGAAGTCGCATTATGACCTTAAGAAACGGTAACGCTTCGCGTTCTCAAACCGATCATTTTTAAGCTTCACTCGGGCTTAACACCTCTGGATGCATCCCTGTTGTCAAGAAACAGACGGATGATGCCGGTGGGTGGTCTTGAAGCAATGATGGAAGTGGCCCCATTGGATGGGAAGAGCGCTTTGGGCGTTCGGGTTCTGGTTGTCGATGACAGCAGAGCGCAACGGCATATCTTGTCGATGTATTTGCGCCGTTGGGGCTATGAGGTGCTAGAAGCGGCCTCGGCAGAAGAGGCGCTGGCGCTTTGCGCCTCTGTTCGGGTGGGCGTCGTTATTAGCGACTGGATGATGCCGGGCATGACGGGCGTGGAATTTTGTAAAGAATTCAGAAACTTGCCGCGTGAAGATTACGGATATTTCATTTTGCTCACCTCAAAATCCGAAATCGCCGATGGGCTGGAGGCGGGGGCCGATGATTTCGTGCCTAAACCCGTCAGCAGTGATGAATTGCGCGCCCGTTTGCGGGCTGGTCTGCGCATTCTTTCGATGCAGGACCAGCTGGTCGACAAGAACCGCCTGATCGCCGCCAATATGGAGGAATTGCAGAAGCTCTATGATTCGCTTGATCGCGATCTGATGGAGGCGCGAAAGCTTCAACAAACCCTCGTGCGAGAGCGGCAGCGCGAATTTGGCCAAGCCGCGGCATCTTTAATGATTCGCAGCTCTGGCCATGTTGGCGGTGACCTTGTCGGCGCCTTTCAGATCGATGATCAGCGCATTGCCGTTTATTCCGTTGATGTATCGGGGCATGGCGTTGCCTCTGCCATGATGACAGCCCGGCTGGCGGGCTATTTGTCAGGCAGCTCTGCTGATCAGAATCTTGCCTTTCAGCTGCTTTCGGATGGGCAGCGGATCGTGCGTAGCCCGGCGGCCATTGCGAGCGAATTCAACCGCCTGATGCTGGAAGAAATTCAAGTAGAACAATATTTTACCATGGCATTTGCGGTTATGGATCTACCCAGTGGCAACGTCGTCCTGACGCAAGCCGGCCACCCGCATCCGATGGTGATGCGGGCAGACGGCAGTATAGAGCGTGTCGGCGAAGGTGGCCTGCCGATCGGTCTCATTCCGGGTGCCGAATTTGAAGATTGTTCGCTAACGCTGCGCCCGGGGGATCGGCTGTTCCTGATGTCGGACGGTATCACTGAATGCCCCGGTCCCGCAGGCCTTGATCTTGGTGAAGAGGGTTTGGCGCAGATTTTGACCCGGTTGGCTGATCTGGATAGCACCGCATTGCTGGAGGCGCTGATCTGGGATCTGGCGGAACACGCCGGGCATGATCACTTTGCCGATGATGTCTCCGGCGTAATGCTGGATTATCGCGGTTGACGGCAGGCGCGGGTCAGCATGGCTTTGTCCCCTTCATTGCCTAAAACTTGCAGGGCCTGACGCACTGGCATCCAGACGGCCGTGTGCCCCACCTCACTCGGCGGGCCCAAACGGCGCACCGGTCGCGCCAGATAAACGGTGCACAGCTTTTCGGCCCAACGATCGTATTCCGGCATGTAGGTAAATCGCCGAAACGCGCCGATTCGCCTCTGGATAGCAATTTTCCAACCGGTTTCCTCGAATACCTCGCGGTGAAGGGCTGCAATTGGATGCTCGCCCGGATCGATTCCGCCACCGGGTAGCTGAAACTCTGGCTCTGGTTGGGCCTGATGGGTGGCCAGGATATCCTTGCCTTGCAACAACACGGCGTACACTCCGGGCCTGAGCCGGTAGTTTTGTCCGGTTTTGACCGCCTCTCCGAATCGTCGAATCATCTTCGCCCCTTGGTCTTGGCCCCTTGGTGCCTATATACACGCCCGAAATGCCACAAACGGCACCAGGGAAATAGATGACACTTGGAACGCAACTAGCATGGGACGACACAGTCCTGCCTTTTCAGCTGGATGTCTCGGGCATCCGGGGCCGTGTCGTGCGGCTGGATGGAGTCTTGGATGAGGTTCTGAAGCAGCACAATTATCCGCCATTGATCGAAGCTTTGGTGGCCGAGATGGCGTTGCTGACCGCCATGATGGGGCAAGCGATCAAACTGCGCTGGAAGTTGTCTTTGCAGATTCGCGGGACGGGTGCGGCGCGGCTGATTGCGACCGACTATTACGGCCCGCAAGACGATGGATCGCCTGCGCGCATCCGCGCCTATGCCAGCTATGATGCCGATCGGATCGACCTTGAGGCTGATCCGTTCAGCCAGATCGGGTCTGGCTATCTTGCCGTCATGCTGGATCAGGGTGATGGCATGGTGCCGTATCAGGGCTTTACGCCCATCGCCGGAACCTCACTTTCCGCCTGCGCAGAGACCTATTTTGCGCAATCCGAGCAAATTCCAACCCGCTTTGCGCTGAGTTTGGGCCGCAGCACCATTCCGGGTGAGGCCGAGCATTGGCGCGCTGGTGGCGTGATGTTGCAGCACATGCCGCAGCATGGCGGCGTGGCCGCCGAAGGTGGAAGCGGTGAGGGCGGGCTTTTGACCCATGCCGATATTCTGTCAGGCGTTGCGTCTGAGGACTGGAACCGCGTCAATATCCTTTTGGATACCGTCGAGGAACTTGAGCTGATCGGCCCGACTGTGGCCCCGACCGACCTTTTGGTGCGGCTGTTCCATGAGGAAGGTCCGCGGGTGTTTGATGCCCAGCCGGTGCGGTTCGGCTGTTCGTGTTCAGAAGAAAAAGTGCGCTCTGCAATGTCGATCTATAGCCAGAAAGACATCTCGAAAATGACGACCGATGCGGGAGTGGTGACGGCAGATTGCCAGTTCTGTGGTGCGCATTACGAGCTGGATCCAGTTACGCTGGGGTTTGAGGCGAAGAATGGCGGTTGAAGACCGTCTTCTTGCGATTCTTTCCCGCCGCAACGCAGAGTCGTCAGACTACGACCTGAACCCCGATCTTCCGCTGCCCGCTGGACGCATCTTGCGCCCGGCGGCTGTTCTTGTGCCGGTATGGCTTCGGCCCGATGGCCCGCGAGTAATCCTGACCAAGCGGTCATCGCATCTGCAGCACCATCCGGGGCAAGTGGCGTTTCCAGGCGGCAAGATTGACGCTACGGATGGCTCGCCCGAAGCTGCTGCGTTGCGAGAGGCGCAGGAAGAAATCGGGCTTTCGGCCAGTTTAGTGACTGTTTTGGGTCGCCTACCGCCCCATGAAACGGTTACTGGCTTTTCGGTCACCCCCATTCTTGCAACGGTGCGCGCACCATTTCAGGCGGTGGCAGAGGCGGGGGAGGTGGAAGAGATATTCTCGGTTCCGCTGGAGCATCTGTTGGTCAAGGCGAATTATGCCATCGAATCCCGGCTCTGGCGCGGAACGGTTCGGCGCTATTATGCTGTGCCATGGGGCCCTCATTACATCTGGGGGGCCACGGCGCGGATCTTGCGCGGTTTGGCGAACGGATAAAGCGATGAAGATCAGCGGCGAATGGTTAGCGCGGGCAGAGACGCAACGGGTGTGCGCAATGCTGACCGATGCCGGCTGGCTGGCGCTGCCCGTGGGCGGTTGCGTGCGCAACGCTTTGCTGGGGGTGCCAGTAGCCGATGTGGATATTGCCACGAATGCGCACCCGGAAGCTGTGTCTGATCTGGCCAAAAAGGCCGGTTTGCGGGTTGTGCCCACGGGTATCGAACATGGCACTGTGACGGTGATTGCCGCTGGTATCCCTTATGAGATCACCACCTTTCGGCGCGATGTCGAAACGGATGGTCGACGCGCCGTTGTGGCCTTTTCCGATCATCTGGCAGAGGATGCCATGCGGCGCGATTTCACTATGAACGCGCTTTATGCGCAGCCGGATGGCACGGTGATTGACCCGTTGGGTGGTCTTGATGATCTGCGCGCGCGGCGGGTGCGATTTGTGGGTGACGCAGAAACCCGCATTTGCGAAGATTATCTGCGGATCCTGCGCTTTTTCCGGTTTCATGCCTGGTATGGCGATGCGGATGCGGGTTTGGATGGCGAAAGTCTGGCGGCCTGTGCAGCACTTTCTGCGGGAATAGAGACACTTTCGCACGAAAGGCTGGGCGCAGAGATGCGCAAGCTGTTGGCCGCCAAAGACCCTGCACCGTCGGTTGCGGCAATGGCGCAATCGGGTGTTTTGGGCATGGTTTTGCCCGGGGCGGATGCGCGGGCGCTGGCGGTTTTGGTGCATCTGGAACAGGATCGCCCGCCAAGCTGGCAGCGGCGGTTGGCGTGTCTTGGTGGGCAGGATGTAGCCGATCGGTTGCGTCTGTCACGGGCAGAGGCAAAGGCCCTGGTTGGCGTGACGGCAGCGGCACGCGATGGCGGCAGCCCGGCAGCGATGGGCTGGAAATTGGGCATAGAGGGGGGCGCGGATGCCGTGCTGGTCCGGGCCGCCCTTTTGAGTGCAGAACTGCCCCCCGCTTGGGCCCAAGACGTTGAAAGGGGGGCTTTGGCCGCCTTTCCCATCAAGGCCGAGGATCTGGCCGAACTGTCAGGCAACGCTTTGGGCCAAAGGCTGCGCGCGCTTCAATCCCTTTGGTTGGAGTCTGACCTGCGGCTGACCAAGGCACAGCTTTTGGGTTGAGGTTTTCCTAGCCCAAGTTCTGCGCTATATCCCAGGGGCAATCCGGGAGGCACCGATGTTTCGGTTTTTTGAAGGCCTCGTGGACCCTTATGGTCCTTACGAGCAGAATGACACGCCGCCACGGCGGCTTTGGCCGTTCCTGAAGGAATATATCCTGCCATTTCGCAGGGTTTTCGTGGCTACCGGCCTGTTGTCCGTGGTCGCGGCGTTTCTGGACGTGGCGCTGATCTGGTATGTCGGGCGACTGGTCGATCTCTTGGGGTCCACGGCGCCGGCCGATTTTCTGGGGCTGTATGGGTTTGAGATTCTGGCGATGGCTTTTGCCATTCTGGTGCTGCGGCCTGTGCTGCTGGTGGGCAATGTCGCGCTCTTGCACAATACCATCCTGCCGAATTTCGGCACGATGATCCGTTGGCGCTCGCATGCTCATGTGATCCGGCAGCCGGTAGGCTGGTTCGAATCGGACTTTGCCGGGCGGATTGCCAACCGGATCATGCAGACGCCGCCTGCGGCTGGCGATGCGGTGTTCCAGACCTTTGACGCGATGGCGTTTGCCAGCGTCACGGTCGTAGGGGCGGCGATCATGCTGGCAGGGGCGGATCCGAGGCTGGTGGTGCCGCTGATCGTTTGGTTCATTCTGTATGCTTGGCTGGTGCGCTGGACGATCCGCTATGCCGGGCCTGCGGCCAAGGCCAGCTCGGACGCGCGGTCGGCGGTGACGGGGCGGGTGGTTGATGCCTATACCAACATCCACTCGGTCAAGCTGTTCGCGCACCATGGCATTGAGATGATCTATGCCCAGGAAGCGATCGAGCATGCGCGCAAGACGTTTCAAACGGAAATGCGGATCATCACCAAGATGGATCTGGCGCTGACCGTTCTTAATGGCGTGCTGATCGTCTGGATCACTGGTTGGGCGGTTCTGCTGTGGGTTCAGGGGGCGGCGTCTGTCGGCACGGTGGCGGCGGCGACCGCGCTGGTCTTGCGGCTGAACAACATGACCTATTGGATCATGTGGGCGTTTTCATCCTTGGTGCAGGCTTTGGGGGTGGTGCAAGAGGGGATGGAGACGATTGCGCAACCGATTGCTCTGGTGGATGCCAAGGCGGCCAAGCCGTTGGATTTCCAGAAAGGTCTGATCGAGATTGATCATGTCAGCCACCATTACGGGCGCGGCACTGGGGGCCTGCGGGATGTGACGCTGACCGTTCGCCCCGGCGAGAAGATCGGGGTTGTGGGTCGCTCGGGTGCGGGAAAATCGACGTTGGTCAAGCTGATGCTGCGGTTCTATGACACCGAAAAGGGCAGCATCCGGATCGACGGGCAGGATATCGCGGGGGTGACGCAGGATAGCTTGCGCCGCCAGATCGGGATGGTTCAGCAGGATTCGTCTCTGATGCACCGGTCTGTGCGCGACAACATCCTGTATGGTCGCCCGGATGCGACCGAAGAGATGATGGTGCAGGCGGCACGGCGGGCCGAGGCGCATGAGTTCATCCTGACGCTGGAGGATCCAGAGGGCCGCACCGGCTATGACGCCCATGTGGGCGAGCGGGGGGTAAAGCTGTCTGGCGGGCAGCGCCAGCGCGTGGCTTTGGCCCGTGTGATTTTGAAAGATGCGCCGATCCTGATCCTGGATGAGGCGACGAGTGCGCTGGATTCCGAAGCCGAGGCGCTGATCCAGGAGGCGCTTTATGGGGTGATGAAGGGCAAAACGGTTATCGCGATTGCGCACCGGTTGTCGACCATCGCGGCGATGGACCGGATCATCGTGCTGGAAGATGGGGGGATCGCCGAAAGCGGCTCTCACACCGCGCTTTTGGCATTAAATGGCTTATATGCGCGGTTCTGGGCGCGGCAATCGGGTGGCTTTATCGGGCTGGAAGAAGAGGCTGCGGAATGAGTGCTTTGCTGCGCATGGGCAACTGGATCGACGCGTTCCGTCCCGCCACCGGCAACCCGCCGCAAAAGCTGGGGGCGTTCTTTCGTTGGTGCTTGCAGGGCAGTTGGGGGCAGTTGTGGCTGTCGGGCATCCTGTCGTCGCTGGCGGGGGTGACAGAACTGGTGTCGGCGGTGGTTCTGGGCTGGCTGATTGATGCGGCGGTGCAGGGGCAGGCGGCGACGTTTTTCACCGACAACGCGCAGTTGATGATTTGGGCGGCGGCGTTTTATCTGATCGTCCGGCCCTTGGCCTATGCGGCGTCTTCGGCATCTGTGCAGATCACGCTGGGGCCGAACTTGCTGCCCTTGGTCCTGTCGCGCTTGCACCGCTGGACGCTGGGGCAAGCGCTGACCTTTTTCGACAACGACTTTGCCGGCCGCATCGCTCAAAAGCAGATGCAGGCGGCGCGGGCGGTGACGGATGTGGTGACCGAGAGCATCAACACGCTGTTTTTTGCGGTGGCGTCTGTGATCGCCTCGGTGATTTATCTGCTGGCGGTGGATGTCTGGATCGGCGTGGCGCTGGGCGTCTGGCTGGTGGTTTACATCGTGGTGATCCGGTTCTTCATCCCGATGGTGCGCGAAAATTCGGCGGCGCGGGCCTCTAGCCGCGCGATGGTGACGGGGCAGGTGGTGGATACCATCACCAATATCAAGACGGTAAAGCTGTTTGCCCATGCTGCGTTTGAAGACCGTGTGGCGCTGAGCGCGATGGCGGTATTTCGCGACCGCTCGCTGGAATATGGCGTGATTGCTGCGTGGTTCCGGCTGGTGCTGATGGCTCTGGCCGGGGTTCTGCCGGTGATCTTGATCGGCGGCACGCTTTTGCTGTGGCAGAACGGGCAGGCCACCCCGGGGGCGATTGCTGTGGCGGGCGCCATTTCGATGCGGATCGCGCAGATGACCGGCTGGGTCAGCTTTACCCTGATGGCGATTTATACCTCGGTCGGTGAGGTTGAGGATGGCATGCGCACCCTGTCTGTGCCGCATGCGCTGTCGGATGCGCCGGGGGCGGTGGTTCTGCCGCGTATTCGCGGTGAGGTGCATTTTGACGATGTCAGCTTTGCTTACGGGCGCGAGCGTGGCGGCGTCACGGATGTGCAACTGACCGTTGGCGCAGGGGAAAAGCTGGGGATCGTGGGCGCGTCGGGGGCGGGGAAATCCTCGCTCGTGTCGCTGTTGTTGCGGCTTTATGATCCTGAAGCGGGGCGGATTACGGTCGATGGTCACGATCTGCGCAGTGTCACGCAGGAAAGCCTGCGCCGTCAGATCGGGATGGTCACGCAGGAAACGGCGATGTTCAACCGAAGCGCGCGCGACAACATCGCTTATGGGCGGCCTGATGCGACTGAAGCCGAGATTATTGCCGCCGCCAAGGCCGCTGAGGCGGATGAGTTCATCATCGGCATGCTCGACCATAACGGGCGGCAGGGCTATGACGCCTTTCTGGGCGAACGCGGTGTGAAACTGTCGGGCGGGCAAAGGCAGCGGATCGCGCTGGCGCGTGCGTTTCTGAAAGACGCGCCGATTTTGGTGCTGGATGAGGCGACAAGTGCGCTGGACAGCGAAGTTGAGGCTTCGATCCAAGAGGCGTTGGGCCGGGTAATGCAGGGCAAAACCGTGCTTGCAATCGCCCACCGTCTTTCGACGATTGCGGCGATGGACCGGATTATCGTGCTGGAACGCGGTCGGATTGTTGAAGTTGGCAACCACGAGGCACTTTTGGCCAAAGACGGCGTTTACGCCCGCTATTGGAAGCGCCAATCAGGTGGTTTCATCGGCACGGATGAAGAACAGGATTCATAATGCAAATCGACCGACTGGGGCATCTGGGCCACGGCATCATGCAGGGCCCCGATGGCCCGATCTTTGTGCCGGGCGTTCTGCCGGGGGAAGAGGTCTCTGGCACCATCACCGGCGATCGGCTGGAGGATGTGCGGATTGTCACCCCCAGTGCCGACCGCGTCAAGCCGCCCTGCGCCCATGCCCGCACCTGTGGCGGCTGCCAGTTGCAGCATGCCAGCGATGATTTTGTGGCGGCCTGGAAGCGGCAGGTTGTCTGCACCGCGCTGACGGCGCAGGGGTTGCCCGCTGATGGGGTCCGGGTGCAGGTCATCACCTCTCCGCCCCGGTCGCGCAGGCGGGCCACACTGGCCGCGCGCAAGACCAAGGGTGGGGCGCTGATCGGCTTTCACTCTCGCGGATCGGATGTGATCATCCCGGTGCCGGGCTGCACTTTGCTGCACCCTGATCTGATGGCCTTGCTGCCTGCTGTTGAGGCGTTGGTGGTGCTGGGTGGCTCTCGCACGACCGAACTGGCGGTCACGCTGACGCGCAGCCTGACGGGGCCGGACGTGCGCATCGAAGGCGGCAAGCCGCTCGATTCCGCCCTGCGGATGGACCTGGCGCGGGTGGTTGAGGCACATGGGCTGGCGCGGCTGACATGGGGTGATGAGACGGTGGCGATGCGGACCGTGCCAGAGGTGCAGGTGGGCGCCGCGCGGGTGCCTCTCCCCCCCGGTGCGTTCCTGCAAGCGACCGAGGCCGGGGAGGCCGCGCTGCTGGCGACCGTGAAAGAGGCGTTGGGGCCGCAGAAGAAGCTGGTAGATATCTTTGCCGGGATTGGCACCTTTGCGCTGCCCTTGGCGGCTGGGGCCGAAGTGGCTGCCTATGAGGGCGATGCGGGGATGATTGCGGCCTTAGACAAGGGCGCGAGGAATGCTCAGGGGCTAAAGCGGGTCACGGCAGAAAAGCGGGATTTGTTCCGCCGCCCGGTTGAGCCGGATGAGTTCAAGGGGGTGACCGGCGTGGTCATGGACCCGCCCCGCGCGGGGGCAGAGGCGCAGGCGCAGTGTCTGGCGGCCAGCGCGGTTCCGGTGATTGCCATGGTCAGTTGCAACCCCGCCAGTTTTGCCCGCGATGCGCGGATTTTGGTGGCGGGTGGATACGGCTTGGACTGGGTGCAAGTGGTGGATCAATTCCGTTGGTCCCACCATGTCGAACTGGTCGCCCGGTTTTCCCGCAGCGGATGACAAATCCGTGATTCGGGTGTGTCGAGATCATCTGGTCAGAATGGCCTGATTCCGTTATGGGATGAAAAAAGAATACAGGCGGAAACGGGTATGCGGCTTTTCAAACTGATCGTCCTTCTTTGTGCCACGCTTGCCGTTGCCTCCTGTGGATCGTCGAAATTCAAGAAGTACAATGGGCCAGAGGTTACCTCGGTTCAGATCCACAAAACGGATCGCAAAATGTACTTGCTGAACAACGACAAGGTGCTGAAAAGCTATGATATCGCGCTGGGCTTTGCCCCTGTTGGCCACAAACAGGTCGAGGGCGATGGCAAGACGCCGGAAGGCACCTATACTATCAGCCATAAGAACCCGGATTCTCAGTTTCACCTGTCTTTGCGGATCAACTATCCTAACGATCAGGATCGGGCCTATGCCAAAAGCATCGGAAAGCCGCCGGGGGGTGATATCTTTATCCACGGCGGGCCGCGGCAAAAGATTTACCAGCGCGATTGGACAGCGGGCTGCATTGCTGTGACGGACAAGCAAATGGAAGTGATCTTTTCGATGATCAAGCCCGGAACCCCGGTTCACATCCTTCAATGAAAAACGGGGCCGTATGGCCCCGTTGTCGCACGCAATGCTCAGGTTCGGCTCAGGCTCCGGTAACCATCGTCCACCAGATCTTGCCATTGTCTTCCTGGAACCACGAAAAGCCCAACTCGCGGGCCGCTGGCTCCATGATGACAGCGCGGGTGTCGGGCTGTTGCATCCAAGCCGACAAGGTTTCCAACTCGGTCTGATAGGTTTCAGAGATGTTCTCGCCCACCAGTCGGCCGGGATAGTTCACGCGCTGGACCCGAACCAAAGGCGACGATCCGTCAGAGCCGAAATGCCAAGGCCGGTTCTGCAATGACATATCGCGCGAATGGGTTTCGGCGGCGGCGTTCAGTTGCGAGCTGTAGGTCAGGGCCGACAGACCTTTGGCCGCGCGCAGCGTGTTGATCGAATCAAGAAAGCGGAACGGGATATTTCCCGAGGTTGCCGCATCGATCCGATAGATTTGTGGCACGGGTTTTCCGTCCGGACCCAGTTGCACTGACCCGCCGCCGGTGGTGCAGGCGCCTGCGAAAAGGGCCGTTCCGAAAAGCACAAAGGTGCGTCTATTCATTCAATTCACCGCATTTATGGCCTCGAATGAGGCTTGCTCTTCATGCTCCATACCGAAATCGGGGCAAAGGATCAAACGCAAGTCTACGTGACCGCACGTGTTGACGGGGGTTTGATTTGCGATTTGCCGCCAGAATCTGTATCAGCACGGAAAAAGCAGTTCTTGCAGGAGACCATCATGAGTGCCGAAAGGCTGAATCGCCGCGCCCTATTGGGTGGCGCCGCCGCAATGCTTGGTGCAGCCGCAGTGCCTGCGTATGCTCAGGATAATTCCACAGAGATGGCGCCAGCCGCATCCGCCACGATCCGCAACAACATCTCCAGCTTCCGGATGCTGGATTGGCGCGGGTATTTTTCCGACACGCGAAAGGGCGCGATTTTGGTCGATACCACATCGCGCGCCCTGCATTATTGGTCCGAAGACCAATCGATTTACCGGCTGTTCCCCACATCTGTGCCTCTGTCAGAGGATCTGACCCGCCGGGGCCGCACCGAAGTGACCCAAAAGGTGGTGAACCCATCCTGGCGCCCGACTCCCTCGATGATCGAGCGGAATCCAGAGTGGCCTGCAGTGGTTGAAGGCGGCGCGTCGGACAATCCGCTGGGCACCCGCGCTCTTTACCTTAGCTGGACCTATTACCGGATCCACGGCACCCATGACACGCGCAAGATCGGCCGCCGGTCGTCGAATGGCTGCATTGGCCTGTACAACGAGCACATCGAAGAACTTTTCGGTATGGCGCAAGTTGGAACACAGGTGTTGCTAATTTGACGATGCGCCGCGCAAGCGCATGTGACTGACATGTGCCCGATTGCAATTCCTTTGCACTGCTGGTTAAGACGGCCATACGAGGATTTGTCTTGGGTGTATGCCGTCGCCTCTGCAAAATCGACGGCATGCTATAACTGGAGGTTAACATGAAGAAGATCGCACTCGCAGCCGCGCTGTCCGTAGCCGCAACCACCGCTTTCGCTGGCGGTATGGCACCAGTGATGGAAACCGAAATCGTTGAAGCAGCGACCTCGTCGTCGTCCGCTGGCGTTGTCGTTGGCCTTATGCTGTTGCTGGTTATCGCAGCTGTCGCTGCTAACTAAGTTTTGACATCGACTAAGAAAAAGACGGCAACTTCGGTTGCCGTCTTTTTCGTTTCTTGGATTCCCTTTTCAAGGGGCTCATCTTCAAGAGGGCCGTCAGGCCGGAACCCAGCCTGACAGATTTTCCTGAATGATCTGGACCAAGGCTGCAACATGCGCCTCGTCATCGTTCAGGCAGGGAATATAAGTAAACTCCTCCCCACCCGCGTGTTCAAACGCTTCGCGAATCTCTCCGTTGATTTCTTCCAGCGTCTCGATGCAATCGGCTGAAAAGGCGGGTGCAATGACAGCGATGTGCTTTTTGCCCTGCTTGGCCAGTTCGGCCACATGCTTGACGGTATAGGGCTTTAGCCATTCCTCCGGGCCAAAGACCGATTGGAACGTGGTCTCTATCGCTTCCTTCGGCCAGCCCAACTGTTCGCGCAGCAGGCGCGAGGTTTTCTGGCACTCGCAATGATAGGGGTCGCCTTCGGTCAGATAGCGAATCGGCATGCCGTGATAGCTGGCGACCAGCACATCTGGTTTCCGCTCCAACGCGTCATAGGCGCGGGTGACAGATCCGGCCAGCGCTTTGATATACAAGGGGTGGTCGAAATATTCGGGCACGATTCGCGCCGCAGGCTGGCGCTTTTCCTTCATCAACACGCGAAAGAACTGGTCGTTGGCGGTGCCCGACGTCGCGCCTGCGTAGTGCGGATAGAGCGGGAAGAACACAATCCGTTCGCACCCCGCGTCCACCATCGCGCGCACCTTTGATTCGGTGGATGGGTTGCCGTAGCGCATGCAGAAATCAACCATCACCAGATCGCCATGCAGCGCTCCGATGGCTTCGGCAATCTTGGCCGTTTGTGCCTTGGTGATCGTCATCAGCGGGCTTTCGTTCAGCTCGTGGTTCCAGATCAGCTTGTAGTTGGCGCCAGAGGTGAAAGGCCGTTTGGTCAGGATGATCGTTTGCAACAGCGGCTGCCATTTCCAATCGGGGTAGTCGATGACCCGCTTGTCAGACAGAAATTCGTTCAGATAGCGGCGCATCGGCCAATAGTCATAGCCATCTGGCGTGCCTAGGTTGGCCAGCAAGACGCCCACTTTGCGCGGCCGCACGGGCGGGTGATCGGCAGGCGCATGGGCCAGTCGGCCGGTTCCGGGCGTGTCGGCGGTGCTATCCGTGGGCATCGGGCGTCTCCTTGGGTGGTCTCGGGTGGAGATAACCGCTTTGGCCCGCTGGTCAACCGTCAACGGGCCGATTGCCCTGTGGCGCATTGCCCAAGGGCCGCTCATCCGTCTTTAAAGCCTCGGCCAGTCGGGCTTGCGCCGACCCGGGGCGCAGCGGTCTTTGCTGGCTTTCATGGGCAGCCCAGCCGGTCAGGCAGATAATTTCGAACGTTGCTGGAATCCGCCCATCCGCATCGCCATGCGCGGCGGCGTAGATCTGGTTTGCACGTTTCAGCACATAGGGCCGGGTCGGATGGCGCAGGCGGCCTGCAAGAGCATTGGCTTCTCCCATCGCGCGCAGATCGGCCATCAGGTGAAACGCATCGCGGTAGCTGACCGTCAGGGTAAAACTGTCGGCCACTGGCAGGGCCAGCCCGGCGCGTTGCAACAGCGCGCCCAGATCGCGGATCTCTCCCATCGGCAAGACGCGGGGCGACAGGCCGCCGGTCACTTCGGCCTCAGCCTCGGCCAAGGCACTGCGCAGCTCATGCAGGGTCTGGCCGCCGAACATCATTCCCAGAAACAACCCGTCCGGGCGTAGCGCCCGGCGACACTGCACGATCTGCCCCACCGGATCATTCGCCCAATGCAGCGCCATCGCATGCACCACCACATCCTGCGCGCCAACGGGCAGTGCCAGCGTATCGTCATCTGGCACCACCAGCGCGCCGGGCAGCGCCATTTGCCACAAATCGTGAAAACCACTCACCACGGCGGGCGCCGTAAAGGTTCTGTTAACCGTTTCCAGCCTTTCCTTTACCTCATCAACGGCGGCCATCTGCAAGAAATCCGCCAACGCGGGCAGGGCGCGGGTGCGGTTGCGCAACAAGGTGGCGCGGTCGGTCAGAGGGGGCGCTTGGGTCATGGCGGCAGACCATAGGGGGCAGGGATGAGCTTGCAAAGGGTGATCGGCGCGTTCTACCCGCCGCAATGCCTGACCTGCAACACGCAGGTGGCCAGCGATTTCGGCCTGTGCCCCGATTGCTGGCGCAATACTCCCTTTATCACTGGGCTGGTCTGCAACAAATGTGGTTGCCCTGTCCCCGGCGATGCCGACGGCGGGGAGGTGATCTGTGACGATTGCCTGCATACCGCCCGCCCTTGGTCGCAAGGTCGCGCGGCGATGCTCTACCGCGACAACGCCCGCCGCTTCGTTCTTGCCTTGAAACATGGCGACCGGATGGAACTTGCCCGCCCCGCCGGCCAATGGCTGCGCCAAGCCGCCCTGCCGATGCTGCGGCCCGACACTATCGCCGTGCCTGTGCCCCTGCATTGGTGGCGAATGTTTCGCCGTCGCTACAATCAATCGTCGCTTCTGGCCGCATCTCTGGCCAAGGCCGCAGGCATAGCGCATTGCCCCGATGCGCTGCTGCGCCGTCGCAATACCGGCAGCCAGGAGGGCCGCACCCGCGACGACCGTTTCACAAACGTTACCGGGGCTTTCGCCGTGCATCCCCGCCGCTTGGCCCAAATTGTCGGGCGCCCCGTCCTGCTGGTTGATGATGTAATGACCTCTGGCGCCACATTGGCCGCAGCGGCAGAGGCCTGTCTGGCCGCAGGTGCCGCAGATGTTTCGGTGCTGTCACTGGCCCGCGTTGCGAAAGAGGCGTAATTCCTTATAGTCCGCGAAAGACTAAGGGAGGCCGCATGAAACCCGTTGAAATCTATACCACCCCGTTTTGCCCTTATTGTGTCGCGGCCAAGCGTCTGCTGGCCAAAAAGGGCGTCAAGTTCACTGAAACCGATGTCAGCCGTGACCCTGGCCTTCGTCAGGCCATGACCACACGCGCCAGGGGCAAGCGCTCTGTTCCGCAGATTTTCATCGGCGGAAAGCATGTCGGCGGCAGCGATGATCTGCATGCGCTGGATCACCGGGGGCAGCTTGATTCGCTGCTGGCGGGCTGATGCGCGCGGCCTTGATCCAACTGACGGTAAGCGATGATCCGGTGACCAATCTGGCCGCAACCACCGGTTACATCGCCCAAGCCGTGGCTGGTGGTGCAGGCTTTGTTCTGACGCCAGAGGTGACCAATTGCCTGTCCTCATCGCGCGATCACCAAATGGCCGTGCTTCGGTCCGAAGAGGCCGATGAGACCCTTGCTGCCCTGCGCAGAACCGCCGCGGATGCCGGAATCTGGCTGCTGATCGGCTCTCTCGGCCTGCTCACGCAAGATGCCGATGGCCGCTTTGCCAACCGCAGCTTTCTGATCGGGCCGGCTGGCAAAATCACCGCCCGCTACGACAAGATCCACATGTTCGACGTGAACGTCTCGGAGACTGAGGTTTACCGCGAAAGCGCAGGCTATCGCCCTGGCGCGCAAGCTGTTGTGGCCGATATGGGCTGGGCAAAGATCGGGATGACGGTTTGTTATGACGTGCGGTTCCCGCATCTTTACCGGCGCTTGGCCCAAGGTGGCGCACAAATCATCACCATCCCTGCCGCCTTCAACCACATAACAGGCGCCGCGCATTGGGAAACGCTGGTGCGCGCCCGGGCAATTGAAACCGGCTGCTTTGTGCTGGCCCCAGCGCAAACCGGGTTTCATCCCGAAACCAACGGCAAAGGCCGCCGCACCTTTGGCCATTCGCTGGCCATCGCCCCTTGGGGCGAGATACTTGCCGATGCAGGCACCGATCCGGGCGTAACCTTCGTTGATCTGGATCTGGCGCAGGTATCCGCCGCCCGCGCCCGCGTGTCCTCACTGTCCCATGACCGAGAGTTTACTGGCCCATGAGCATCGAAGATACCGCCGTTACCCTGTTTGGGGAATTGTTTATGGCTGACCAGATGGCCCGGAACCGCATCTCCAAAATGCTGCCCAAGGGGATGGAGCTGTCGCATTTTTCGGTGCTGAACCATCTGGCGCGGCTGAGGGATGAACGCAGCCCGGCGCAGCTTGCACAGGCCTTGCATGTGACGCGGGGGGCTATGACCAACACCTTGGCCCGGCTGGAATGGGCCGGCCATGTGCATATCCGCCCCGATTGGGATGATGCGCGGCGCAAGTTTGTGGCAATCAGCCCATCGGGCCGGGCGGCCCGCGATGCGGCCGTTCAGGCCGTGATCCCGCTGATCTGCGAAGTGGTGACGGCCTTGGGCGAAGAGCGGGTGCGAAGCGTTCTGCCAGTCTTGCGCGAATTGCGCATCCGGCTGGAAGGCGACGCTTAGGCCTATTCCTGCCCGATGGCCTGAATGGTCCGCGTCAGGCCGACAACATTGCCGACAATCCCAAAGATTGTCTGGGTTGAGGTGATCGGGCTTTCTGCCACCAAAACTACATCGCTGGCCTGAATGCTGAACTCACCAGCACTGAACAGCCCGTCGGCAGATGTCAGATCGATGGCAAAGATCATTCGCTCTTTCGGCGGGCCAGAACCATCCGCCCGCACGGATTTGGCCGAGTAATTGCGCAGTACCAGGATGCCTTTGGCGTCAGCACGGTTGTCGTTCAACCCGCCAATGATCGAAATCGCGTCCAAGGCGCTGATCCGGTCGTTGGTAAAGGGAATCTGTGCCTCTCGGCCGGCTGCGCCCAATGACATGAAGTAGCGCTCGTCCGACTCGATATAAACCTTGTCGCCACCGCGCAGGGTGGTGTCCAGCGATGGATCCTTTAGCAGACGGTCGGCGGAAACGCTGTACAGCTTGCCCTCGCGCATCAACCGCACATAGGGGTTGGCCATATCGCGCGGGATGCCGCCGCCTGCGGCGATCAGGCTTAGCACGGTGAAATTGCGGTCCGGCAAGGGGAACGTGCCCGGCGCTGGCACACCGCTGACCAGATCAACGGTGGCTTTGCGGCCCGGTTGATGCCCTATCAGAACCTGTGCTGCCGGGGCCACGGGTTGCAGCTTGGCCTGAATCGCCTCGCGCGCCTGATCCGGGGTCATGTTCCCGATATAGACCTTGTCGGCATAGGGCAGGAAAACGGTGCCATCGGGTGATACGGTCAACCCCGGCAACGCCACAACTTTTTGCCCTGGCGCGGTCAATAGCGTGCCTGTGCCAGATTCCCAGATGGTGATATCCACCTTGTCGCCCGCCGCGATCACATTGCTGGCGGGACCGCGGTTGTTCGGGATCCAGCCCGCACCGGCCAGACCGCCCTTGCCAGAGCCCGGCCATTGCGCAATCGGCCCAACAGTGGATTTGTTGATGTAGAAAACAGCGAAGTCTGCGTTCTCGTCTTCCGCTCCGGCAAGTATCTGCTGCGTTCCGGCCGCGCCGCGTGGCAAGCTGCACCCGCTTGCAAAGGTTACAAGCGCCGCCGCAAGGGCAACGGACAGGAAGTTGGCAGACTTCATCTTTCGCTCCGGTTTCTCAAAGTTCCGGCAGATGGACTTTGCGAAGTGTGCGCACCATAATATGTGGGTCGGTGGGGTCAATCACCCCACACGTTGTGGGGGAAGTTTTTTTGGGGGTAACACTGGGTTCGGTTGATCTGATCATCACGGGGGCGGGAGGCCGGCTGGGGCGATTGCTGCGCGCAGCTTGGGCGGAATGCCCACCAACCGGCCTGTGCCCGATTTGGGTTGGGCGTGACCAGAGCCATGATATTCAATGGGATCTTTTGGCTGGCCCAGTGCCGGCCATACCCCCGAATGCGGTTGTCTTGCATCTGGCAGGGGTAACGCGCGGCGACGCGGCGGCCCTTCAGCGGAATGTTGCCATGGTGGCCGCATTGACGCAGGTGTGCCACAGCGCGGCAGCGCGGCGCATTTTCTTTGCCTCCACCGCAGCGGTCTACCAGCCCGGCTCGTTTCCCGCGCAAGAGGGGGATCCGGTGGGCCCGCCAAACCCCTATGGCCTGTCCAAAGCCAAGGCCGAGACTGCCTTGCTGAACCTTGCGCCTTGCCCCGTCACCTTGCTTCGGATCGGCAATGTGGCTGGGGCTGATGCCCTGCTTGGTCCCCGCCCGGCCGAAGAAATCTTGCTGGACCCGGTTCCGGGGCGCGATGGTGGCCCCGTGCGGTCATGGATCGGCGCCAGAACGCTGGCCATGGTTCTGCGTAGACTGGCCCTGCATGATACGCCGCCAATCCTCAATCTGGCCTGCGACCCGCCCTTGCCGATGGCTGATCTGCTCACGGCCAGCGGTCTGCCGTGGCGTTACGGTCCGCCAAACCCGGCCGTTGTGCCGATGGCCGCGCTTTCGGTTCAACGGCTGGCTGCCCTATGTGATTTGCCCGCCGTGACCCCGGCCGATCTTGCCGCGCAGGCCGCTTGGGCGCGCGGGGTGCTGGCATGACCCTGTCAAAGCGCCTGTTCGACATCGCCTTGGTCCTGATCCTTGGCTCAATCCTGGTAATCCCTACCTTGCTGATTATCCTTTGGCTGCTGCTCAGCGCCGGCCGGCCGGTGTTCTACCTGTCCGAGCGGATGCGCACGCCAAACCGCGCCTTTCGGCTATGGAAGTTCCGCACGATGACGGTGGCGCGAGATGATTCCGGCGTGTCAGGCGGCGACAAGTCCCGGCGGATCACCCCCGCTGGCCGCTTCTTGCGCCGCACCCGTCTGGATGAGGCTCCGCAGCTGTGGAACGTGCTGAAGGGTGACATGAGCTTTGTCGGCCCGCGCCCTCCACTGCGCACCTACGTGGAGCGGTTCCCCAAGACCTATGCCAAAGTGCTGCGGTCACGCCCTGGGTTGACCGGGTTGGCTACTTTGCATTTCCGACGCCATGAAGAGCGGCTTTTGGCCAATTGCAAAACAACCGAAGAGACGGATGCCGTTTACACTCGCGCCTGCGTGCCACGCAAAGCCCGCCTTGATCTGATCTATCAAAAGCGCCGGACTTTGTGCTTTGACGCCAAGATTATCTGGCAAACGTTGGCACAGGTGCTTTTTCGTCGCTAGATTGTCAGCATTCCTATGAAATCAGGCGGAATTTTGCCAGTGGGTCTTGTCTATGGCCTTGCTTTGCAGCCCATCGGGTGTAGGTAGCAACTTACACCCTTTGGTTGGCAAGTAAGAAAAGCAAGATGAAATCGCTGCGCCTTTTCCTTCTCGCGGTCGAACGCCGGATGACGCGGTCACACAAGCAAGTGTTGATCCTGACGGCGGATGCTGCCGTCGCATCCCTTTCCTTCCTTTTCGCGGTTCAGCTGGTCTACGGCGCGCTCTGGCCCACCTATCAGCTGGAACGGTTGGGAGGCCTTTTTCCGGCGATTGCGATGCTGGGAGTCATGGCGTCGCTGGCCGCAGGACTGCCCCGGATCAAGCTGAAAACATATGCCTCGCTGGCTGCCAACGGCATTGGCGCCTTCGCCGGAATGATGGGAATTGGGGCGTTGTTCCTGACGTTCCTTCCGGGGATGCAGTTTCCGATTGTCGGCACAATCACCTATGCGATGATGACGTTCCTTGCCGCAATTCTGGTGCGCGTTGTGATGCTGCAGGCGTTGCTTTGGGTGCTGGCGGACGATGGCCCGCAGACCCATGTGCTGATCTATGGGGCCGGCAAGACGGGCTTGCAGCTGGCCTCTGCACTGCGGTCACATGACTCCATCGCCGTGATTGCCTTTATCGATGACGATGCCTCGCTTCACGCGCAACGCCTTATGGGAAAACGGATTTTCCCCGCCAAGCAAGTTGATTGTCTGGTCCGTAAGCACGGGATTGGCCGCATTCTTCTGGCCATGCCATCTCTTTCCGCGCCCAAGCAAGCCCAGATTTCGCGCAGGCTGCAAGGCCTTGGCGTCAGTGTTCAGTCGCTGCCGTCCTTTGCCCAGCTGATCGGCACCGAACAGCTGCTTGAAAACCTTACGCCCGTTTCTCCGGGCCGCTTTCTGGGCCGCAGCCAGTTGGATGAGGCATTGGCCTCCAGCACCGTCGGCTATGGCGATCGTGCGGTTTTGGTGTCGGGCGCGGGTGGCTCTGTCGGGTCGGAACTGTGTCGCCAGCTTTTGGCACATCAGCCCGCGAAACTCGTGCTTTACGAAGTGTCAGAGCATGCCCTGTATACGATTGACCGTGATCTGCGCGAAACCTTTAGCGCCACGAACACCGAGATCATTCCCGTTCTTGGATCTGTGACCGATGCCCGGTTAACCCGCGCTGTGCTCGCCAGCCATCAGATTGATACGGTGTTCCACGCAGCCGCCTACAAGCACGTCCCCTTGGTCGAACAAAACCCGATTGCGGGCATTGTGAACAACGTTTTCGGCACCCGCACCCTTGCTGACGCCTGTGTCCAAGAGGGCGTTCGCCGCTTTATCCTGATTTCCACCGACAAGGCCGTGCGCCCCAGCAATGTGATGGGCGCGTCCAAGCGGTTGGCCGAAATGGTGGTGCAAGACCGGGCCAAGCGCAGCATGACAACGCGGTTCTCGACCGTGCGCTTCGGCAATGTTCTGGGCTCCTCCGGCTCTGTCATTCCGCTGTTTCGCGAACAGATCGCGCGCGGTGGCCCGGTGACCCTGACGCATGAGGATGTGACCCGCTATTTCATGACCATCGCAGAGGCCTCAAAGCTGGTGCTGATGGCGGGATCGTTCGTCGAGGGGGAAAAGCCCGCAACAACGCCGACGCTGGCCGATGTGTTCGTGCTGGATATGGGCAAGCCTGTGCGCATCCGCCAATTGGCCGAGCAGATGATTCAGGGTGCTGGCTATACCGTGCGCGACGAAGACACCCCTGACGGCGATATCGAGATCAAGGTGATCGGCCTGCGCCCGGGTGAAAAACTGCATGAAGAGTTGCTGATTGGTCAGGGTCTTTTAACCACGCCCCATCCGAAAATCCTGCGTGCAGCCGAAGAAAGCTTGCCCGAGTTGGAAATGGCTTATGCCCTGCGCGAGTTGGGCGGATACATGGCCACCGGCGATGCGACGCTGATGCGTGATTTGGCGATGAAACTGGTCAGGACCAGCGAAGAGCCCGTGCCAACTGCGGCAACGGCGACATAGCTAAGCGAAACTTGGCCGTTTTTGGGTGTCCAAGCCTTGTGGCAGGACCGTCTTCGCCCCATAGCTGGGTGAAAGGCTTGCGACCTTCGGGATGGCAAGGCACGATCACGAAGGCGAAAAGACAAAAAGGGCCTCCGCCATCATGAACCGGGTTTCGACCAAATGGGCCTCCGCCGTCCTTGCTTCTGCGCTGTTGGGCCCTGGCCCCGCCCTGGCAGAGATGCGCCCCTCATTGTCCTTTGCCGGCGTGCCCGGTGTGATCGATATGCCCTCGGGCGATGCGATGCCGGATGGCACCATCTCGGTTACGGTCGGCAGCTTTGGGTCTCAAACGCGAACCACGCTGTCGTTCCAGATCACGCCACGCATTTCGGGCAGTTTCCGGTTTTCCAGCACCCGCAACTGGAACGACGTGACCGTCGGAACGCCTGCAGATGATGGCTATGATACCTACAGCGACCGCAACTTCGACCTGCGCTTTTTGGTGTTTAGGGAATCCGACTATATGCCCGCCGTCACCGTCGGCTTGCAGGATTTCATTGGGACCGGAAAGCATTCCGCCGAATACATCGTCGCGACCAAGACCTTTTCTGATCGTGTGAAAGTTACCGCTGGTCTGGGCTGGGGGCGGTATGGCTCTTACGGCGATATCGGATCGCCTTTTGGCGTGCGCCCTGCCATCGACTTTGGCAATGGCGGCAAGCCTGAGTTTGGCCAATGGTTCCGTGGCCCTGTCGCACCTTTCGCCGGGGTTGAATACAAGGTCAACGATCGCTGGACGGTCAAGGCTGAATACTCCTCTGACATCTACGCCGAAGAGGCTGCGTTGCGCGGCACCTTTGATCGCAACAGCCCGTTCAACTTTGGTGTTGAATACCAGCGCGGGCCAAACATGCGCATCGGCCTATATTCGCTTTACGGCTCCGAGATTGGGCTGAATTTCAATCTGGTGTTTGATCCAAAGCAGCGCGCCGGCGGCGGTATATCCGTATCACCCCCGATTGCCGTCGGCACCCGCCCGCAGCGCAGCGCCGATCCTGACGCCTATGATGGCGGCTGGACGTTGCAGCCCGACGCTGCCGATATTCTTTACGCCAATCTGGCCAAACGCCTTGCCGTGGATGGTATCACGATTGAGCATTTCTCGTATACCTCCACCACCGTCCAATTGCGCATCCGCAACACCCAGATTGATTCCGGCCCGCAGGCTATCGGGCGCGCCGCTCGCGCGCTTAGCCAAGTGATGCCCGCCTCGGTTGAGGTGTTTCAGATCGTCCCCACTGTGCGTGGCATGGGGGCGTCAAAGATCACCGTCCGCCGGTCTGATCTGGAGGCGTTGGAACATACCGCCGCCAACGATTCCGCTCTGCGCGCCCGCGTTGATATCACTGACGCTGGCCCTGTTCCCGATGATGGACTTGGCCCAATCGGCGTCTATCCGAAATTCACCTGGGGCGTGAGCCCGGCCATGCGCATCAGCCAACCCTATACCGGTGCCGTCGGCCTGCGCTTTGCCGCCAGCTATGAGATGCGGCCCGGTCTGGTTCTGTCTGGCTCGGTCTATCAGCGCCTTGCCGACAACCTTGACAGCTACATCTTCCGGGCCGAAGATGTTTCGGTATTGCCGCATGTCCGCAGTGATGTGCATGACTATAACGTCGATGGCGGCACTTCGATTGACCGCCTCACACTCGCCTGGCACGCCAAGCCCGCCGACAACCTCTATTCCCGTGTCACCTTTGGCTATCTGGAGCGGATGCACGCAGGCATCTCGGGTGAACTGCTGTGGAAGCGCGCAACCAGCCGTCTCGCCCTTGGGGCAGAGCTGAACTACACCATGCAGCGCGATACGGATGGCGGCTTAGGCGTGTCGGATTACGACTATGGCATCGCGACGGGCCATGTTTCGGCCTATTATGATTTCGGCAATGGCTTTTTGGGCCAGATCGATGCGGGCCGCTATCTGGCGGGCGATGTCGGGGCAACGGTCTCACTTGATCGCGAATTCGGCAGCGGTGTGAAAGTTGGGGCCTTTGCCACACTGACCTCTGCCAGTGCCGCCGAATTCGGTGAGGGCTCTTTCGACAAAGGCTTGCGCATTACCATCCCGATGAATTGGGTTCTGGGCAAACCAAGTCGGAAAGAAACGACGACAACGATCCGCTCTTTGCAGCGCGATGGCGGCGCACGGCTGGATGTCGAAGGGCGGTTGTATGAGCCGATCCGCGATTACCACCTTGGACAGCTGGACAGCCAATGGGGCCGCACATGGCAATGATGTCCGGCGCAAAGCGCGCAATCCTGACTTTGCTTGTGGCAACGACGCTTGCCGCATGTGGAATGATCCCCAAACCCGGCCAAAGGGTCGATCTGAACGCGGTCTCTCGCGAAAAGATGCAGGCATTCGGCACGCCGATCATGCGCGCCACCGTGCCCGGGCGGGGCGTCGATGTTTTGCTGTCGATTCGCGAACAAAAGGGAAATGTCGTGACTTGGGAAGCCGCTGAAGGCTATACCTTTACCTTCCGGGATGGGGTGCTGATTGAAACCCGTGGCCTTGGTCCTGATTTGATGTCAGCCAGCGCACCGTCGCCCGGGGCCATTGCCTCTGGCACCGTTTCCGCGCGAAGCTATTTCTTTCTAGGGGACAGTGATGTGACCCAGCGGCGTGACTATACCTGTGCACCCCAATCCGCTGTGGCCGAGGTGCTGTCAATTTATGCCCGCAACCATCAAACCCGTCAGGTGACAGAGCTGTGCACGCGTCAAGGCGGCAAAGTCACAAACCAATTCTGGTTTGAGGGTCGCAATATCCGTCAATCTCTTCAATTCATCAGCCCAGCTGCTGGCTACGCAGTCTTTGTTAGCGTCGTTGACTGACCATTGGCCAAAGGGGCCTGCCGGCGATTTCCCGCCAACGGACGCATCTGATTGTGCCAAGAAGCAACAACTTGAAGAAATGGCAAATCTTTGCCTTTTCTTTGACGACGTGCGATGATATCTCCGGCTCCAGTAATCCAATGGAGAGTTCCAATGAAAAAAGCCCTTATTCTTGCTGCCGCTCTGTCGTTCTCGGCGTCCACCGCTTTCGCCGGCGGCCCAGTTATTATTGAAGACGTAATCATCGACGACGTTCCTGCCGAAAAGTCGGTCATCGGCGCATGGTTGCCACTGGTCGTCGGTCTGGTCGTCGTTGGTGCAGCACTTGCAGGTAGCGGTTCCTGATCTGCCTTGGCGCCTGGCGCCAAAGCAAATTTTCGAATAGCAAAAAGCCTCCGTTTTCGGGGGCTTTTTGTTGTTCACTGCGTAAAGTGCGGTGTTTCTGGGCGTCAGTAATCGCCTTCCAGATAGACACCGATCCCGCTTTGCCCGTCTGATCCAATCCCGCCCTTGATCGTCACGCCCTTGCGCAGATCCAGATTCAGGTTGATCCGCGATTGGCCATTCTGGTCCAGCTCAACCCCGGAATAGATGTTTTCGGTCAGGTACTTCCCGGCCTTTACCGACGCTGTGCCATCGTCGGCAGTTGACAGGTCCAGATCATCAACCCCAAGCCCCTTGCGCAACTTTGAGATGATTCCCTGCCCGCCGCGCCCGGCCAGCACGGCAACGGCATTGGCCAGTTCTGCGGCCTGCAGAACGGAAATGGACTCAATTCCGCGGCCAAACAGAAGCCAGGCCAGAACTTCCTCCTCTGGCAGTTCCGGAGTGGACGAAAAGATCACCTCCGGCGCATTCGCGGGCCCTTCGATGGTGATGAAACTGGTCACCCCATCAGTTTCATTCGACGCCGTAGCGCTGATAAAGGGCACCAGATCACCCTCCAACACCAACCGCGCCTCTGATAGATCCAGCCGCTTGCCCAACAGATCCAACCGCCCCCGAATCAACTCAATCCCGCCCGTCGGCGAAATCGCCCGCAGCGTCCCGCCCAAAGTGACAGCGCCGCCCAATTCCGCATCCAGCCCCCGGCCCCGCAGAAAGATCCGCCGGGGTGCATCAATCACTACATTCAGCGCCCAATCCGGTCCGCTTGCTTTTTGGCCCTCATTCCCGGCTACTGCCCCGCCAATCCCCGCCCGTGCCCGCGTGGCGCGAACGTCGGCCTGGTCGCCCACATGCTGAACAATCTCAAGATCTGCGGCCGAGGCAAACCCGGTTGAGGGCACAAGAAGCTGCGTTTCGCCCAAAGTAATTCGCCCGTCCAGATTGGCCCGGCCGAGCAAAGGCCCGGTCAGCCGCAACTGCCCGCTGGCCGTGGTGTCAAACAACTCCGGATCGCGCAGCACCAGCGCGTCCAGCTGTAAGTCCATCGCGGCATCAAAAGGTGCAGCCAACCCCAACCCGCCGTTCAGCCGCACCCGGCCACCAGCGGTCAGGTCAGCCGTCGCCGCCACTTGCGCGCGGCCTTGTGCCAGATTGGCCACCACTTCTGTCCGGCTCAGCGACAGGCCACGATAGGGATAGGCTATCTGGCCCCCTGACAAGGTCACCCGCCCGGATAGCGATGACAGCGCCAACGGCCCACGCAGCGCCAAATCGGCCCCAAGCGACCCTGCCAAAGTCAAAGGATCGGCCGCAGAGTTCAAAACTGCCGCATCCGCCGTGCCGCGTAGCGACAGGTCTACTGTCGCCCCCGAAAGCCGCCCCTGCACCTGCGCATCAATCCCCGCTGGGCCCTGAATCCGCAGGTCCATCACCGTACCACCGACCAAAGGCGTCACACTGCCCGACAACGTGACAGCCCCCGGATAGCCCGCCGCCAACAAGGCCAGATCCCTTATCCGCCCCGTCACTTGCAACTCATTGCTGCCCGCCGTGCCCCGCGCTTCGGCGGTTAGGTTCGGCCCCTGCACCTGCGCCTGCGACAGCAAAAATACGCCATCCTTGGCGCTTAGCACCACATCCAACACAGTTTGCCCGGCGATCAGGCTATCCACCTCGGTCTGACCAATCGACAACTGCCGCCCCGTGCCGGTCAACGTTACCTTGCCCGCCTTCAACGTGCCTTCAAACCGCGCATCACCCGAGAACGCGCCACCCCAGGCCGGATCCAGCACCCCCAGATCGGCCAGTGACAGCGTCAGCGCCAGATCATTGCCCGCCGTGGCCACTGTGCCCTTCCCCGAAACCGCAACGCCCGGCGCTGTCAGTTCCAGCGCGCGCAAGACAGTGCCGCCTTCATCCCGGCGGGCCGAGGCTGTCAGCCGCGTTTCGCCCCGCGTCACCCGATCCAGCTGTTCAATTCCCAACTGCAGACCCTGCGCCTGCATGTCCAGCGCCAGATCAAAGGCGCCGCTCAGCTGGCTGCCCGATCCTTCAAGCCGCAGCTTGGCCGATCCGGCCAGTGGTTGCCCGATGATCCCGGCAAACCGGGTCAAATCCTCAGCCGTTACCGTCACAGCGCCTTGCGTCTCAAACCCGGTTTTCAGGCCCGAGACGTGCAGCCCCGCCTCAACGCTGAAATCCCCGCCGCGCAGGGCAACCATCGGCAGGCGCAAAACATAAGTGCCCTCACGCCAGAAAAACACCAGATCCCCGGCCAGTTCTGCCCCCAAAGCACGTTGCAAATCATTATCCGCGACGGCCAACCCATCGGCCAGAAACTCCAAAGACCCGCCAACCGTATTGCTGCCCGCAACCCGGTTGATCCGGCCAGAGGCTGTCATCTCTGCCCGGCTCAGATAAAGCCCCTCGCGCTGCAAGCCTTGCAAATTGGCCTTGCCCGTCCAACCGCTGTCCGTGGCAGAATCGAAGGCAAAAACAATCTCCGCCGCCCGCAAGCGCGTGGGGGTATCGGTGGCCAATGGCAGCAAAACCGGCAACGCATCGTCCGTGCCAATACGGGCGGTCAGGTTGAACGCCTCCGGCAGTCCATCGCCCGCGATGCTGGCCGATCCGTCCAGCGCCAGCGCGCGGGCGTCCAGCTTTAGCTGATCAAGAACCACTCGGCCCGTGGGCCAGCGCGCGCCCCGCAGATCCAGCGCGACCCGGTCGCCCAGAAAGGCCTGATAATCTGGCAAGAACAGCGGGGCCAGATTGCCCTCCAGTTTGGCCGAAAACCCGGTGGCCTCACTGCCCCTCTCGGCGCTTGCGTCCCCGATCACCACGGGCCCTGCCAGCCGCAAAACGCCGTCACTCGACAGGCTGATATCGGCGGCAAACTCGGCCAAAGTCCCGCTGCCTTCAATGGTCAGATCAACCGATGGGCGGCCCGGCAGATCCAGCACCTGCGCCGCAATTCCATCGGCTTCTTCCACCGCTTGCAGCGCAATGCTCAGCTCTCCGGTCGCATTGGAAAACGCGGCTTCAAGGGTAATCCGGCTGACCGGACCATCCGTCCGCTCCAGCACCAGATTTGCCGCCCCTTCGCCGCCAGACAGCGATAGTCCGGCGTCAAAGCGGCCCTCGATGGCCTCGCCCAGAACGGCTTCGCCCAAGATAATCCGGGCCGCTTCAACCTTCCCGACCTGGATCGAGACGGGAAGCTCTGGCAGGGAAAATCCCCCAGCTTCGGGTGTGGGCGCGCTGTCCGTAGGCATCGCAGGCAGACGCGTCAGCGTGATCGTGGCGGCAGACAATTCATCAACCACCACCTCGCCCGAAAGGAGGGACGATTGCGACCAATCCAGAACCACATCGTCCAGCGCGATCCAGACCCCGACATCATCGGCAATTTCCAGCCGCTGAATCGTGGCGCGCGATGACAGCGCGCCTTCAAACCCGGTGATGGTGATCTGCCGCCCGGCATCCGAAAGGTTATCTTCCAGAAACGCCGTCAGATAGCCGCGATCATCGTCTTGCGCTGTGGCTACTGCGGGCAGCAGTGCCAGACCAACAGCAAAGGCAGGGGCCCAGCGCATCAGAACGATTGCCCCAGACCAAGGTAGAATTGCACACCTTCGCCGGTAGCACCCTTGACGGGGGCGGCTATGTCCAGCCGCAGCGGCCCGAACCCGGTTTCATAGCGCAGGCCCAAACCCGCGCCGACTTGCCAGTCGATGGTATCATCCAGCGGCCCTTCCACGCCAATCCGCCCGGCATCCACAAAGCCAACAATGCCAATCGTCTCCGTTACCCGCGTGCGCGCCTCAACTGAGACCGCCAGCATCGACGTGCCGCCGATCAGGAAATCAGACCCAAAACCGCGATTCACTGAAACGCCCAAAGACCGATAGGGATGGCCCCGAACCGTGCCGCCGCCGCCGGTGAAAAACAGATCATCGCGTGGCGTATCCAGCAGGTCAGACCCAAAGATCGCCCCCGCCTGCACGCGCCCCGCAAAGGTCACACGGTCCCGCTCGCCAAAGCTGCGATAGGCGCGGCCGTCAAGAGTAAACCGCGCGCCCGATCCGGTTGTGCCAAATCCGAAAAAGGGCTTTGCGGTGGCCTCGATGTAAAAGCCTTTGCGGGCGTCGGCGGTATCGTCGCGCTTGTCCCACGTGACGCCCAAAGGAAAAGACAGGCTGCGAAAGCGGAAACTGCCGCCGGGGTCGCGGCCTTCGGTGTAGTCATAGCCAATTCCGCCGCGGGCCGCCAGCGTATCTGAGAAGTAGTGGCGTAGGTTAAAGCTGATATCAAAGGTGTCGGAAAAGTAGTCCACCTCATCCAGATGGCCAAAACCTAGGCTGAAATTGGCCGTGGTATCGCGGCCAAAGGTGGCGGGGCGGTCAACCGACAGGCCCAGTTGGTAGTCAATACCACTATCGCCGGACCCGATATTGGTGATTGCGCCATCAATTTTCAGCCGCTCTCCACCGCCAGTAAGGTTGCGGTGCAGCCAGTATCCCGACAGGGATAGCCCATCCCGACTGGCCAGCTCTGCCCCCACCGAATAGCGGCGCAGCTTTTCCTCTGACACGGCAACAGTGATCGGCAAAAGGTCACCGCCGACAGGGTAGTCAGCCTCGGTCAGGGTGACAGAGCGGAAGACGCCGGCGCGTTTCAGACGCTGCGCGGCGGTGTCCAGCTCACTTTGGCTGAACTTTTTGCCATAGCGCAGGCCGGTGATCTTGACGATCCGCCGCTCACGCATGCGTTCGGCACCTTTGACAGTCAATTCTCCGAACCGCAGGGCGGGACCGGGGGTCAGGCCGATATCGGCGGACAGGGTGGCAGATGGGTGATCGGCAATGATGTCTTCGCGGGTTGTGGCAACCTTGGCATGTCCGGCCTCGCGCCAAGCAAGGGTGGCGACGCTGACGGCTTCGCCCACGACGGGGCTGCGGGCGGGTTGGCCGGGGGCAAAGCCTGCGGGCAGGTCTGTGTCGGGGGCCAAGGGCGCGATCACGGCGCGACTAAAGGCGAAGGCGGGGCCCGGATCTACCGTGACGGTGATGGTGCCGATGCGGGTGGGGGCTTTCAAGGGCGCGATATTCGCAGCCTCTTGCCCGTCAATGCGGATCGAGATGGCGGCGGAGTAGTGGCCCTCGGCATAAAGGGCGCCGAGGATGCGGGCGTAATCGGCGCGGGCGGCGGCGAACAGGTCTTGGGGGTTGGTGGTGCCATCGGCTTGCTGAGAGAGCAAAAGCGAGGCGGAGCGGACGGATTTCGTCAGGGCCTTGTCGGTGGTGACCACTTGGAAATCGAGGGTGTCGAGGGCCACAAGGGGATGTGAGAGCAGGCCCAGGGAAAGGGCTGCTGCGGCAATGAAACCTGCGATTCTGGGGACGGTTTTGGGCAACCGCTTCTCCTATGCTTTGTTCGTTGATTATGGGGCTATTGGGGGGGGAAGGGCAACGGGGCACCCCGAGCAGGGACGCTTTCTTTTTGGTATTTAAAACAAGGACTTGGTGAATGAATTTATAATTCGTCCCTCATTTCTCACCAGATTGTGTGGTGCCGGGCTGGACAGGGACAACACTTTGACCATGATCAACGCCTTTAACCGCAAGGAGTTCCCCTGATGATCGACCTTTCCACCTTTGCCGGACTGGCCAATCTGCCGCTGGGGCCAATGACCCCGAAACCGACCAGCATTGAGGGCGATCAGCAAGAAGCCAGCGTCAGCCTGTGCAGCCATGATGGCGGCAAGGTCGATATTGGCGTTTGGGAATGCACGCCGGGGCGGTTCACCGCCGACCGCAGCGGCGGCGCGGAGTTTTGCCACTTTCTGTCTGGCAAGGTCGAGATGACGCATGCCGATGGCCGCAAGGAAACGCTGGGTCCTGGTGATGCGATCAATCTGCCAAAGGGCTGGAAAGGCGAATGGCGGGTGATTGAGCATGTGCGCAAGATCTATGTGATCACCTCTGCTTAAAGAGAGGCCTTGCAGACTCAAGGGGGGATGCGTATATCCCCCTGTAACAGCTGTTTCGGGGTCCACACCCGAAGCTACCGAAAACCGCGAGCGGGCCTGTTGGGTCCGCTTTTTTAATTCCTACGGAGACGCATGGCCGACCTTATCGCCAAAACCGCAATGGACCGCCGCCTTGCTGACATTGTCAGCCCGGTGATTGAAGGTCTGGGCTATGAATTGATCCGCCTGCGGCTGATTGGCGCGCATGGCAAGACCCAGCGCACGCTGCAGATTATGGCTGACAAGGCCGATGGCGGGTTCGGCGTGGAAGATTGCAGCGTGATCTCTACCGCGCTTTCGGCCGTGCTGGATGTGGAAGACCCGATTGAGGATCTGTACACGCTGGAAGTCTCCAGCCCCGGCATTGACCGGCCCCTGACCCGGATGAAGGATTTCGAGGTTTGGAAAGGCTGGGAAGCCCGGATTGAGACGACAGAGCTGATCGACGGCCGCCGACGGTTCAAGGGCGGGCTGATGGGCGTTGAGGGCGATGAGTTGCTGATCGAGATTGAAGAATCCGGCAAGGAACTGACGATTGGCCTGAAATTCGAATGGTTGTCAGACGCCAAGCTGATCCTGACGGATGAATTGATTGCCGAGATGCTGCGGCAAAAGAAGGTCTCGCTGCCCGAAGACGGCAGCTTTGATGAGATCGACGAGAGCGAAATTGACGAAACAGACGCCGACGAAACAGACGGGGATGATGAAATCCCCGCGACGAAACACTAGGGAGCGGACCCATGGCAATCACGTCAGCAAACCAGCTGGAACTTCTGCAGACCGCCGAGGCGGTTGCGCGGGAAAAGATGATCGACCCGGAACTGGTGGTTCAGGCGATGGAAGACAGCTTGGCCCGTGCGGCCAAGTCGCGCTACGGCGCTGAAATGGACATTCGCGTCGCGATTGACCGCAAGACGGGCCGCGCCAGCTTTTCGCGTGTGCGCACCGTGGTTGAGGACGATCTGGTGGAAAACCACCACGCCCAACTGACCGTCAAGCAGGCCGCGTCCTATCTGGCTGATCCGCAAGTGGGCCAAGAGATCATCGACGAAGTGCCGCCGGTTGAACTGGGCCGGATTGCCGCGCAATCGGCCAAGCAAGTGATCTTGCAGCGCGTGCGTGAAGCCGAGCGGGATCGCCAGTTCGAAGAATTCAAGGATCGCAAGGGCACCATCATCAACGGTGTGGTCAAGCGCGAAGAGTATGGCAACGTCATCGTTGACGTGGGCCGTGGCGAAGGCATCCTGCGCCGCAATGAAAAGATTGGTCGCGAAGCTTACCGCATCGGCGACCGCGTGCGTTGCTATATCAAGGATGTGCGCCGCGAAGCGCGGGGGCCGCAGGTGTTCCTTTCGCGGACCGATCCGCAGTTCATGGCGGAATTGTTCAAGATGGAAGTGCCAGAGATTTACGATGGCATCATCGAGATCAAGGCGGTTGCCCGTGATCCGGGAAGCCGTGCGAAGATTGCTGTGATTTCTTATGACAACTCGATTGATCCTGTTGGTGCTTGCGTGGGTATGCGCGGCAGCCGGGTTCAGGCTGTGGTCAACGAATTGCAGGGCGAAAAGATCGACATCATTCCGTGGAATCAGGATCAGGCGACGTTCCTGGTGAACGCGCTGCAACCGGCGCAGGTTTCCAAGGTTGTGGTCGATGAAGACGCGGGCAAGATCGAAGTTGTGGTGCCGGATGAGCAGCTGTCTTTGGCGATTGGTCGCCGGGGCCAGAACGTGCGTTTGGCCAGCCAGTTGACCGGTCTGGATATTGATATTCTGACGGAGACCGAGGAATCGAGCCGTCGTCAGGCCGAATTCGCTGAGCGGACCAAGCTGTTCATGGACACGCTGGATGTGGACGAGATGATGGCGCAGTTGCTGGTCTCTGAAGGGTTCACCAATCTGGAAGAGGTCGCTTACGTCGAATCGGATGAACTTTTGTCGATTGACGGGTTCGATGAGGGCACGGCTTCGGAATTGCAGGCGCGTGCCCGCGATTATCTGGAAGCGCAGGCCAAGAAGGCTTTGGAGAATGCCCGTGAGATGGGTGTTGAGGAAAGCCTGATCAACTTTGAAGGGCTGACCCCGCAGATGCTGGAGGCGCTGGCCAAGGACGGCGTCAAGACGCTGGAAGATTTCGCGACCTGTGCGGATTGGGAATTGGCAGGCGGTTGGACCACTGAAAACGGTCAGCGCAAGAAGGATGACGGAATTCTGGAGCCTTTCGATATGAGTCTGGAAGAGGCGCAGATCCTGGTGATGACCGCGCGGGTCATGCTGGGCTGGGTTGATCCGACGGCAATGGCGGCTGAAGAAGAGCCTGCCGATGACGTGGAGGCCGAGGCCTGATTTCAGGCCTCGGGGAAACGCGCATGACGCGCGGCGGCCGGGAAAAAGACCAGGACGAACCGGAACGCAAGTGCATTGCGACCGGAGAGGTGAGCCCGAAGGCGGGGCTGATCCGGTTTGTCGTGGGGCCAGAGGGCACGGTGGTGCCGGATGTGGCGGGCAAACTGCCGGGGCGGGGGATGTATGTCACCTGCGACCGGGCGTCGATCGGCAAAGCGGCGGCGAAGGGGTTATTTTCGCGCGCGGCCAAGCAATCGGTGAAGGCGCCTGACGGTTTGGCGGATCTGGTAGAGATTTTGGTGTTGCGGCGGTTGCTGGATTCGCTGTCGATGGCCCGCAAGGCCGGGACTGCGGTGACAGGTTACGAGAAGGTTAAGGACTGGTTGCAGAAGGGTCAGGCGAGAATCCTGATTCAGGCCAGTGATGGGTCGGAGCGCGGAAAGACCAAGTTGCGCGCGCCGGAGGGCGAAAATCGCCTGATTTCCTGCCTGAGTGCAGGGGAAATCGGTTTGGCTTTCGGGCGCGAACGTGCCATACACGCGGCGCTTGCGGCTGGTGGACTCACAACCCGTGTTGTAGGGGAAGCGGCAAGGCTTGTCGGGCTTCGGTTGGAAGCAGGCGGGCAGGACGGCGGAAAACCCGCCGAGAAGGATATGTAGGACGCATGAGCGATACTGACGGCAAAAAGCCCCTTGGCTTGGGTGGCACTCCGCGTTCCGGTTCGGTGAAGCAAAGCTTCAGCCATGGCCGGACGCATGCAGTTGTGGTGGAAACCAAGCGCAAGCGCGTGGTTGTCCCAATGGCAAAGCCCGCAGGGGCGGCAGGTGGCCCGGCAAGCGGTGCCGCAGGCTCTTCGATTGCGGGGGATCCTAGCAAGCGCCCGGCAGGCATTTCCGAAGCGGAAATGCAGCGCCGTTTGGACGCATTGCGCAGCGCCAAAGCGCGCGAGAACGAAGAGGCCGCCAAGCGCGCCGCCGATGAAAAAGAGCGGGACGAAGAGCGTCAGAAGCGTCGCGAAGACGCGGAGACCAAAGAACGCGAAGACCGCAAACGCGAAGCCGCATTGCGCGCCCGCGCGGATGAGGAAGAGCGTGTTCGTCAGGAAGCCGCAGCCGAAGCAGTCAACAAGGCCGCGCAGCGCAAGGCTGATGTCTTGGGCACGCAGCGCCGCCCCGCACCGGGTGCAGCCCCCGCGCCTGCCGCCGCTGTTGCGGCCGCTGCAGGCGATCCGGTTGTTCCAGCCGATCGTGGCGCTGGCCAAAGCCGGCCACGTCCGGGCTCTGCTCCGGGTGACGTTGACGCCAAGCCAGGCCTTGCCCCGCGCAAGACCGACCGGGAGCGTGATGACCGCGCCACCGACCGGGGCGCCAAGGCCAAGGCCGATGACAGCCGCCGCACGGGCCGCCTGACGCTGACTGCCGCTTTGGCAGGTGAAGGCGGACGCACGCGCAGCATGGCTGCGATGAAGCGCAAGCAGGAAAAGGCCCGCGCCAAAGCGCTGGGTCTGGGCCAGAAAGCCGAAAAGCAGTACCGCGACGTGCAGCTGCCGGAAACCATCGTGGTCAGCGAGCTGGCCAACCGGATGGCTGAACGCGCCGCCGACGTGGTTAAATCGCTGATGAAAATGGGCCTTATGGTCACCATCAACGATCCGATTGACGCCGACACTGCCGAGTTGGTGATCGAGGAATTCGGCCACCGCACCGTGCGCGTGTCTGACTCTGACGTGGAGCAGGTGATCGACACGGTTCAGGATGCGGCTGAAAGCCTGATCCAGCGGCCACCGATCGTGACGATCATGGGCCACGTTGACCACGGCAAGACCAGCCTTCTGGATGCGATCCGTCAGGCCAATGTGGTCTCGGGCGAAGCCGGGGGCATCACCCAGCACATCGGCGCCTATCAGGTGACGGCGGCAAATGGGGCTGTGATCAGCTTCCTTGATACGCCGGGCCACGCGGCCTTTACGTCGATGCGGGCCCGCGGTGCGAATGTGACGGATATCGTTGTTCTGGTTGTTGCGGCGGATGACGCTGTGATGCCGCAAACGATTGAAGCGATTGCCCATGCAAAAGCCGCCAAAGTGCCGATGATCGTGGCGATCAACAAATGCGACAAGCCGGATGCGAACCCGCAAAAGGTGCGCACGGATCTGTTGCAGCACGAAGTGGTTGTTGAGGCCATGTCGGGCGAAGTGCAGGATGTTGAAGTCTCGGCCAAGACCGGCAAGGGCATCGACAAGCTGCTGGAAGCGATTGCGCTGCAATCGGAACTGCTGGACCTGAAAGCCAACCCGAACCGCAGCGCCACGGCGGCTGTGATCGAGGCAAAGCTGGATGTTGGCCGCGGCCCGGTTGCCACGGTTCTGGTGCAGAACGGGACGCTGAAAAAGGGTGATATCTTTGTTGTCGGCGAACAGTGGGGCAAAGTTCGCGCCCTGATCAATGACAAGGGCGAGACTGTGCTGGAGGCTGGGCCTTCGGTTCCGGTTGAGGTGTTGGGCCTGTCTGGCACGCCGTCTGCGGGCGATGTGCTGAACGTGGTTGAGACTGAAGCCTCGGCCCGTGAGATCGCGACATATCGCGAGAAAGCCAGCAAGGACAAGCGCGCAGCCGTTGGGGCCGCGACCACGCTGGAGCAGCTTATGGCCAAGGCCAAGGCGGATCAGTCGGTGTCGGAACTGCCGGTGATCTTGAAGGCCGATGTTCAAGGCTCTGCCGAAGCCATCGTGCAAGCGCTGGAAAAGGTGGGCAACGAAGAGGTGCGGGTGCGCATCCTGCATTACGGGGTTGGGGCTATCACCGATTCCGATGTGGGATTGGCCGAAGCCTCTGGCGCGCCGATCATCGGTTTCAACGTGCGGGCCAATGCGACCGCGCGCCAGTCGGCGGCGCAAAAGGGTGTCGAGATTCGCTATTACTCGATCATCTATGACCTGCTGGATGACATCAAACAGGCGGCCTCTGGTCTGTTGAAGAACGAGATCCGCGAGAACTTTATCGGTTATGCGAAGATCCAAGAGGTCTTCAAGATTACCGGTGCAGGGAACGTTGCGGGCTGTCTGGTCACCGAAGGCATTGCGCGCCGGTCGGCGGGCGTGCGTTTGCTGCGCGACAACGTGGTGATCCACGAAGGCACGCTGAAGACGCTGAAGCGCTTCAAGGACGAGGTCAAAGAAGTGCAATCGGGCCAGGAATGCGGCATGGCGTTCGAGCGGTATGAAGATATCCGCGCGGGCGATGTGATCGAGATTTTCGAGCGCGAAGAGATCAAGCGCAGTCTGGCCTAAGGGCCCTGCGCTGTAAAAGAAAAGGCCGGGCAGATTGCCCGGCCTTTTTCATTTGGTCTGATCGGACGTCAGGCGGCCTTCATCTGGCTGATCGGCGTGCCGATATAGGTTTTCTCATCAACCCGGACGATAAGTTTGCCATCAGCGGTCTGGCCAACGACCAACCCCTGAACGGACACGCAACTTCCAATTGAAATTGTTCTAAGCACCGGAATCTCCCCCAAGACACGACATTGGAGATAGATTAGCGCCAGTTTTGGTAAAAAGAAGCGGAATGTTGCGGGGCGGTGAATTATTTCACAGCCAATCGCGCAGGATCGGGATCAGGGGCAGATCGGCGGGGGGCATGGGGTAGTCGCGCAGGTTGTGCGGGGCGACCCAGGCAAGGGTTTGGCCTTCACGTGGCTGAGGGATGCCTTGCCAGCGGCGACAGGCGAACAGCGGCATCAAGAGGTGGAAATCGGGGTAGGAGTGGCTGGCGAAGGTGAGGGGGGCAAGGCAAGAGGCGTGGGTGTCGATGCCCAGCTCTTCTTGCAATTCGCGGATCAGGGCTGTTTCAGGGGTTTCGCCCGGTTCGACCTTGCCACCGGGGAATTCCCAAAGGCCCGCCAAGGACTTACCCGGCGGGCGTTGGGCCAGAAGGACGCGACCGTCGGCATCAATCAGCGCGACGGCAGAGACGAGAAGGGTCTTCACGAGCGGTAATCTGCGTTGATCTCGATATAGCGGGCGGTCAGGTCGCAGGTGTAGACCGAGCGTTTGGCACGGCCAAGGCCGAGGTCGATGGCGATGGTGAGTTCCGGGTTGCGCATATAGGCGGCGGCATCGTCTTCGACGTAACTGGGCGCGCGCCAGCCTTTTTCGGCCACAAGAATATCGCCGAAGTGGATGGTCAGACGGTCACGGTCGGCCTTTGCGCCGGATTTGCCGATGGCGGCGACGATGCGGCCCCAGTTGGGATCTTCGCCCGCGACGGCGGTTTTCACGAGGGGGGAGTTGGCAACCGAGAAGGCAACTTTTGCGGCATCTTCCTCTGTCGTGGCGCCGGTGACGCGGATTTCAACCAGTTTGGTGGCACCTTCACCATCGCGCACCACTTGCACGGCGAGGTCGTGCATGACTGCTGCCAGCGCCTCTTCGAAGGCTTTGGCGGTGAGACCTTTCAGCGCTGCTGCGGGGCTTTGGCCGGTGGCGGCGATCAGCAGAGTGTCGGAGGTCGAGGTGTCGCTATCGACAGTGATGGAGTTGAAGGTGGCGCCGACGTTGCGGTCGACCATCTTTTGCAGCGCGGCGGGGGTGATTTTGGCGTCGGTGAAGATATAGACCAGCATCGTGGCCATATCCGGCGCGATCATGCCGGAGCCTTTGGCGATGCCGGCGATGTGGATTTTGCCGCCGTCGCCTTCGATTGTGGCCGTGGCGCCTTTGGGGAAGGTGTCGGTGGTCATGATGGCCTGCGCGGCCATCGCGATGGCGTCTTCGGTCAGGGCGATGGCCAGATCGGGTAGGGCGGCGGTGATCTTCTCAAACGGTAGGGGTTCACCGATGATGCCGGTGGAGGAGGAGAAGACGCGGGTTGTGGGCAGGCCGAGGGCTTTGGCGGTGGCTGTGGTGACGGCAGCAACGGCTTTGTCACCCTGCTTGCCAGTGAAGGCGTTGGAATTGCCGGAGTTTACGATGATGGCGGCCCCTGCGCCCGTTGGCACCTTGAGCGCCAGTTTGGCCTGACAATCGCGCACGCAAGCGGACCGGGTGGTGGAGCGTGTGAAGGCCCCGGCCATGGACGTGCCGGGGGCCAGACGCACCAACATGACATCGGGGCGGTTGACATATTTGATGCCCGCGCCGATGGCGGCAAACTCTGCTCCGGCGATGTGGGGCAACTGGGGGAAGGCCGCAGGGGCCAGCGGCGAGACCGGCTTAAGTGCCTTTTTCGCCGCTGAGACCACATCAGACACCGCGCCGGTGACCGCATCGCGCGCCGCTTCGGCCATGGGCCCCGCAGCGGTCGTGATGGTGGTTCGCAGCTTTTTGACCTTTTTCTTCAAGGCCTTCACTTCGGCTTTCCAATTGGTCTTTGCCATCGCGGTCTTCCCCCTTTTTGGTGGATCAGTCGATCAGATCAGTTTTTTTCAACAGCGCCGGATCCAGCGCTTCGCCGGGCTTTTTGACCGATGCGGCGGCGGTCAGCTCGGCGATTTTGTCGTCAATGGCCTTGGCTTCGATCTGCCCGGCCAGCTCTTCGCGCATGTCATCCAGCGATGGATTTTCGGCGTTGCGGGTTTCTTTGACCAAAACCAGATGCCAGCCGAAATCGGTTTTCACTGGGTCGGTGACCTTGCCAGCGGTGGCCGAGATGACGGCCGCTTCAAACGGCGGAACCATCATGCCTAGACCAAACCAGCCCAACTCTCCGCCCACGGCACCTGACCCGGTGTCGATGGAGTTGGCCTTGGCCAGTTCGGCGAAATCGGCGCCGCCGTCCAGTTGGGCTTTCAGCTCTTTGGCGTTTTCTTCGGTCTCGACCAGAATATGAGCGGCGTTGTATTCCATCGACGGGGCCGCATCCTTGAAGCGCGCGTCATAGGCGGCTTGCAGGGCCTCATCCGAGACCGCGCCGCTGACGACGCTTTGCAACACGACGCCGGACAGATAGCCGCGGCGGTCGTTGGCGACATTGGCCTCATCGCGGGGGGTAAGGGTGGTGTGGGCCTGCGCCATCATTTCTTGTTGAACCAGCTGGTCCATGATGCCTTTGAATAGCACATCATCGGGCAGGGTCTGATACTGTTCTGGCAGGTTTTCCCGCTCTGCGATCATCTGACCAAGGGTGATTTCCACCCCGTTCACCACCGCCACAACGGTGGCCCCGGTTTCGCCTTCGGCCCAGACGGGTGCGGCCATTGCAACGGCCATTGCCGCCGAACCGGCCAAACCAGCCCAAAATCCTGCCATTTTTGCCATTCTCACTTGCTCCTGATCAGCGCGCGGGGCGCATAACATTGACACCGATGGACCATCCCCTTACATCGCGAAAGTCGCGTGAGACGGGTGCCTGAAAGGGTTCGGGCCAGTCCTTCTTGGTTCTTCTATGGAAGGCATCGGGGGCGGGCAAGGCCAAGACCTCGTGATCACGCAAAAGGCCGCCGCACCGGGGCCGATCACGGAGATAAAATGCTGGGACTTGGAACGCTTGCACGCAAGGTATTTGGAACGCCGAATGACCGTAAGGTAAAATCGGCGCGCCCTTGGGTGGCAAAGATCAACGCGCTGGAGCCGGAATTTGCCGCGCTAAGCGATGAAGGCATCATTGCCAAAACGCATGAATTTCAAAAGCGGGTGCAGGAGGGCGGCGAGACGCTGGATTCTTTGTTGCCCGAGGCTTTTGCCAATTGCCGAGAGGCGGCCAAGCGCGCTTTGGGTCTGCGGGCGTTTGATGTGCAGCTGATGGGCGGGATTTTCCTGCATCAGGGCAACATCGCAGAAATGCGCACGGGCGAGGGCAAGACGCTGGTGGCGACCTTTCCGGCCTATCTGAACGCGCTGACCGGCAAAAGTGTGCATGTGGTGACGGTGAACGATTACCTCGCCAAACGCGACGCCGAATGGATGAGCAAGGTTTACGGCCATCTGGGGATGACGACGGGGGTGGTCTATCCCTATCAGGGCGACGTGGAAAAGCGCGAGGCGTATCGCTGCGATATCACCTATGCCACCAACAACGAGCTGGGCTTTGATTATCTGCGCGACAACATGAAATCGTCGCTGGAGGAAATGGCGCAGCGCGGGCATTTCTTTGCCATCGTTGACGAGGTGGACAGCATTCTGATCGACGAGGCGCGGACGCCTTTGATCATCTCTGGCCCGTCGCAAGATCGCAGTGATCTTTATGCGGCGGTGGACAAGCTGATCCCGCATCTGACCGAAGATGACTACAAGCTGGACGAAAAGCAGCGCCAAGTCACCTATACCGATCAGGGCAATGACACGATCGAAGATCTGCTGCGTCAGGCGGAGATTTTGCCCGAGGGGCAGAACCTGTTTGATCCTGAAAGCACGACGATTGTGCATCACATCAATCAGGCTTTGCGGGCGCATAAGATGTTCCTGAAAGACCAGCACTATATGGTGCGGGATAATGAAGTGATGCTGGTTGACGAATTCACCGGCCGGATGATGAAGGGGCGGCGGTTGTCTGACGGTCTGCATCAGGCGATTGAGGCCAAGGAAGGCGCGAAGATTCAGGCCGAGAACGTGACGCTGGCGTCGGTGACGTTCCAGAATTACTTTCGGCTATATTCCAAGTTGGCCGGGATGACCGGCACCGCGACGACCGAGGCCGAGGAGTTCATGCAGATCTATGGTCTGGGCGTGATCGAAGTGCCCACAAACCGGCCCGTCGACCGCAAGGATGAACACGATCAGGTTTACCGCAACACCAGTGACAAATACGCAGGTATTCTGGCGTCGATCAAAGAGGCGCATGCCAAGGGGCAGCCGATTTTGGTCGGCACCACTTCGATTGAAAAGTCTGAGTCGCTGTCGGAGTTGCTGAAGGGCGAGGGGATTGTGCATAGCGTGTTAAACGCGCGGCAGCATGAGCAGGAGGCCAAGATCGTGGCCGATGCGGGCAAGCTGGGGGCTGTGACGATTGCCACCAACATGGCGGGCCGTGGCACCGACATCAAACTAGGCGGTAACGTCGAATTCAAGGTGATGGAGGCGATTGCCGCCGATCCTTCGGTGCATCCAGATGAGGTGCGCGCGCGGATTGAGGCAGAGCATGCCGATGAAGAAGACGCGGTGAAGAAGGCCGGGGGTCTGTTCGTTCTGGCAACGGAGCGGCATGAATCGCGGCGCATCGACAACCAGCTGCGCGGCCGGTCGGGCCGTCAGGGCGATCCGGGGCGGTCATCTTTCTTCCTGTCGTTGGAAGACGATCTGATGCGGATTTTCGGCTCGGAACGGTTGGACAAGATTTTGTCCTCGCTTGGGATGAAGGAAGGCGAAGCGATTGTTCACCCTTGGGTCAACAAATCGCTGGAAAAGGCGCAGGCCAAGGTTGAGGGCCGCAACTTTGACATTCGCAAGCAATTGCTGAAGTTCGACGATGTGATGAACGACCAGCGCAAGGCGATTTTCGGCCAGCGGCTGGAGATCATGCAGGCCGAGGACGTGTCTGAGATTGCCACCGACATGCGCCATCAGGTGATCGACGATCTGATCGACGAACACATGCCGCCACGCACCTTTGCCGATGCATGGAAGGTGGATGAACTGCGCGCAGTCTTGCGCGAAAAGCTGTTCATGGATCTGCCGATTGCCGATTGGGCCGCCGAAGAGGGCGTGGATCAAGGCGCTATGGCCGAGCGGATCATCGAGGCCAGCGACAAGATGATGGCCGAAAAGACCGAAGCCTTTGGTGCGCAGACGATGGAGAACATCGAAAAGCAGCTGCTGTTGCAGGCCATCGACGCCAAATGGCGCGAGCATCTGTTGCGGTTGGAGCATCTGCGGTCGGTGATCGGGTTTCGCAGCTATGCGCAGCGCGACCCGTTGAACGAATACAAGACCGAAGGCTTTCAGCTGTTCGAGACCATGCTGAATTCCTTGCGTGTGCAGGTGACCGAGCAGCTAAGCCGGATCCGCCCGCTGAGCAAGGAAGAGCAAGAGCAGATGATGGCGCAGATGCAGGCCCAGCAGGCAGCGCAGGGCGGCGATGTGCAAATCGCGGCCACGCCTAAGGCGGCGGTAGCGGCGCCGCAAGCGGCGATGGCCGGCGCGCGGCTGGGTGGATTTGATGAGGCGAACCCGGCAACCTGGGGCAATCCATCGCGCAACGACATCTGCCCTTGTGGCTCTGGCGAAAAGTTCAAACATTGCCACGGCAAATTGGTCTGAACCGTTTGATATTAAGGCATTAAGGGGGCAGCTTGGCTGCCCCCTTTGTTTTTCCAGCACAAAAGCCCGGTTCCGTGCTGGAAACATTCCTTGGTCTGGCCATGGGATTGCCTGTTTTTCGGGGGATAGTGATGGCTGATGAAATCCTCTTTCGGGGGCGAAAATGGACAAGAAGAAAACAGCGATTCGGGCTGGGGCAGTGCTGGTTGTAGCACTGGCCGCCGGACATCTGGTGCAAACGATGAGCGAAGGGCGCGCGACCGCTGAGGCGGCAAAGCCGACGGCGGTGCAATCCGTTTCGGCCGGGGCCGAGGATGCCGCGCAGGTTATTCCCACGGCGGCCTCTTTGATGGCGCCGGTTGCGGCAGGCATCACAGCGATGCCAGAGACGGCCTCTATCATTGCGGATGAGGGCGCGATGCCTGAAGCCGTGATGCCCGAGACGACATTGCCGGACGTGGTGATCGCCGAGCCTGAGATGGCGCCTGAAATGTCGGAAGGCTCGCCGACGCAGGTGGCCTTGCCCGATACGGGCGAAGCTCCGATGCTTGACGTCGATCCGATGATGCCGGAACTGGCGCCAGAAGCCGATGCGATGGGCGACGAGTTTGCCGCACCTGCGCCGATGGCGACCGAGCCTGAGGCCGAAGTTGTGGCCGGGGGCGACTGTTCGACCGATATGGTTTTGGCGGCGGGTCCGCAGGCGATGATTGCAGTTTCGATCTTTGCGCCGTGTCGGGGTGGAGAGCGGGTTGTGCTGCGTCATGGCGGGGTCGCTGTGGCTGAAACCCTGGCCGAGGACGGATCGTTGCAGCTGGATTTCCCGGCGCTGGATATGGGCGGCGAATTGTCAGCTTTGTTCCCGGATGCCACGGTTCTGCGCGATGCGGTTGCGATGGCGGGAACGGAGAACCGGTTTGCGGTGCAATGGATGGGCGATGATGCCTTTCAGCTGCATGCCTTTGAAAACGGGGCTGACTATGGCCAGCCGGAAGATGTGAACGCCGAGCAGCCAGTGTCTCCGAACGGGGGTTATCTGATGGCCTTGGGCAATCCGGATCTGGATTTCCCGATGATGGCGCAGATTTACACTTGGCCGGCGGATGCTGCGATCCCGGTAGATCTGGTGATCGAAGCGGCAGTGACAGAACTGACCTGCGACCGCGAATTGCTGGGCGAAGTGGTCAAGGCGGTGGATGGCACGCGCAGCGTGACCGATTTGACGCTGGCGATGCCCGATTGTGATGCAGTGGGTGACATTCTGGTGTTGAATAATCCCGGGCAGGACGTGACACTCTCCGCTTCGAACTAAGGCGTCAGGCGGGCATTTCATGCTGTTTAAAACCGGACGCGCGGCAGTTCTTGCCGCGCTTCTGTTTCATCAAACGCCTGCCGTGGCGCAGGACGTGACGCTGATTGCCCGCGAGGGCAATATTGTGCTGTCTGGCAGCCTTCAGGGCTATGACGGTGAGTTTTACCGGATTCAAACCAGTTACGGCTTGCTGACGATCGACAGTCAGGGCGTGCTTTGCGAAGGCCCGGCTTGCCCCGATCTGACCGCGCCCAAGGCGGTGATCCGGTTGGTAGGCGCGCCGGATGCGGGGGCGCGATTGCTGCCGGGGCTGTTCCGCGCCTTTGCCGAAGGGCGGGGGCTGGTTTATCAGGAGGGGCCGGGGCCGGAGTGGTCGGCGGTGATCCTTGACCCCGAAAGCCGCAAGGAACTGGCAGTGATCAGCTTTGCGCCGATGGACCCGGGGTTGGCGTCACAGGCGTTATCTGAGGGGAGTGCCGAGTTGAAGGTGACCCAGCAGGCCGAAGCGCCGTTTGGGTCGCGGACGGTGGCGATGGATGCCTTGGTGCCGATCATGGCGGTGGATAACCCAACGCCTGAGGTGTCTACGGTGGAACTGGCGGCCGCTTTGGCGGGTGAGGCGAAGAATTGGGCGGATATGGGGGGGCCGGATATGCCGATTGTGCTGCATGCGATGGCCCCCGAGACCGATCTGGCGCGGGCGTTGGAAGACCGCTTGGGCATCAAGATCAAGGCCGATGTGGTGCATGACGATATGGCAGGGCTGGCCGCAGCGGTGGCAAAAGACCCCTGGGCGCTGGCGATTACCGGGCGGGCCGAGGTGGCGCCCGCGCGGTTGTTGCCCTTGACCGACAGTTGCGGCTTTCCCTTGTTGCCCAGTGCGATGGCGGTGAAGGCCGAGGATTATCCTTTATCGGTGCCGGTGTTTTTGCTGACCCCGCCGCGCCGTTTGCCGCTTTTGGTGCGGGAGTTTCTGGAGTTTCTGGCTACCCCGGACGCCGAGGCCGTTGTGGCGGGGGCCGGGTTCGTTGATCGCGCGTCAGAGCGCGCGCCGATGACGGCGGACGGTTTGCGCCTGATCAACGCCATTCAGGGGGCCGGAGAAGACGTGACCTTGGCCGATCTGAAGCGGCTGGTGGCGGTGATGGACGGGGCAGACCGGATGTCGCTGACCTTCCGGTTCGAGGATGGGGGGAGCGAGTTGACGCCGTCAAGCCAAGAGAACGTGTCGGATCTGGCGCGGTTGATTGCGTCGGGCGGGTTTGTGGGGGAGCGGCTGGTTTTGGCGGGATTCTCGGATGGGTCTGGGGCGGCTGAGGCCAATCTGGCGCTGTCGGTGGAACGCGCAGCGCGCGTTTTGACAGAGTTGCAGGCGGCAGCGCCGGATTTGCGGGCGGACCAGATGCCAAGGGTTGAAGGCTTTGGTGAGGCGCTGCCGATGGCCTGTGATGAGACAGCGGCCGGGCGGCATTTGAACCGCCGAGTGGAGGTCTGGTTGGTGCCGGATTTTGCGGTGGAGGCACCCTGATGCATACGGTTGAGCTGCGCAAGCAAGCGAAAAAGCTGATCCCCAAGGCCGATGTGCGGCTGCTGCCGGGGACGGATCGGTTTGATGTGGTGGCGCCCTTGGCCGCTACGGGGAATGTGGGGATCGAACTGGGGGTCGCGGCGGGATCGTTCTCGTCTCGGATGGTGCAATCGGGGCGGTTTGCGCGGTTCGTTGGCGTGGATGTCTATGGCGACGGGCACAATACGGCGGAATACAAAAAGGCGCTTTTGGCGGTGGGGCTGTGGGCGGATTATCGGCTGCTGCGGATGAACTTTGATCAAGCCTTGGATCTGTTTGACGATGCCAGTTTTGATTTCATCTATTGCGACGGCTATGCCCATACGGGTGAAGAGGGCGGGCGGACCCTGGCCGATTGGTATGCCAAGCTGAAACCCGGTGGGGTGATGGCGGGAGATGATTATGATCCTGACAACTGGCCCTTGGTGGTTTGGGCCGCGCATCATGCGGCTAATCAGTTGGGTGTGCCCCTGTTCGTGACCGAAAAAGTGTCCGAAGACGCCTATAGCCGCTTTCCGTCATGGTATTTCATCCGACCGATGGAGGGGCCTGACCGCTTGGCCGTTGAGGGGGCTTTGGATGCGATTGCTGGGGCCGAGAAGGCCCGCGTGGCCGAGATGCGGCGGCTGAAACGGCTGGAGCGCCGCGCCGCTAAAGGTAGCCCTGCGAGCGAAAGCTGAGTTCGCGCGATTTTCCGATGATCAGATGGTCGTGCAGGGTGATGCCCAAGGCGCGGCAGGCATCCTGAACCTGGGCGGTCATAGAGATATCGGCCTCGGAGGGCGTGGGGTCGCCCGAGGGGTGGTTGTGCACCAGAATGATCGCGCTGGCGTTCAGCTCCAGAGCGCGTTTTACCACTTCACGGGGGTAGACGGGCACATGGTCAACGGTGCCTTTGGCCTGCTCCTCATCCGCGACCAGCACATTCTTGCGGTCTAGGAAGAGGATGCGGAATTGTTCGGTTTCGCGATGTGCCATGGTGGTGTGGCAGTAATCAATCAGCGCATCCCAACTGCTGAGCAAGGGTTGGTTGATCACCCGGGCTCGCATCAGGCGCTGGGCGGCGGCCTCGACGATTTTAAGTTCCTGGACCACGGCATCGCCGACGCCTTTAATCATGTTCAGACGAGCGGGGGCGGCCGAGACGACGCGGTTGAAATCGCCAAAGGTGTCCAAGAGGAGCCGTGCCAGCGGTTTTACATCCTGGCGGGGGATGGCGCGGAACAGGACCAGTTCGAGCAGTTCGTAATCGGGCATTGCAGTTGGGCCGCCTTCCATGAAGCGGGCGCGTAGGCGTTTGCGGTGGTCGGCGATATAGCTGGGGAGTTTGGTGGGTAGGACTGCTGACGCGGCTTCGTCCTCATCTCCTTCGGGGAGGAACAGGGGCAGCGATGCGTCTGAAAAGCCTTTTGCCATGGCGCGTAGGCTGGCATGAAGGTGGTGAAGATTTGGTTAATCGAGACGGAAGGTAGGATGTGCAATATTGCCCATCCTACTTATCAGCCCTTCATCCCATCCCAGAACCCTTTGACCTTTGCGAAAAAGGAGTTTCCTTCGGGGTTATTCTCTTCGCTCAGCTTTTCAAACTCGCGCAGCAGCTCTTTTTGCCGGGCGGTCAGGTTCACCGGGGTTTCCACCGCCAGCTCGATCACCATATCGCCGGTGCCAGCGCCGCGCAGGGCGGGCATGCCTTTGCCGCGCAGGCGCATCTGCTTGCCCGATTGCGCGCCTTGCGGCACTTTCACCCGCGCCTTGCCGCCGTCGATGGTGGGCACTTCGACCTCACCGCCCAAGGACGCCGAAGGCATCGAGATTGGCACGCGGCAGAACAGATGCACGCCCTCGCGTTGGAAGATTGCGTGGTCTTTGACCTCAATGAAGATATAGAGGTCGCCCTGCGGCCCGCCGCGCAAACCGGCTTCGCCCTCGCCTGCAAGGCGAATACGGGTGCCGGTTTCCACGCCTGCCGGGATGTTCACCGACAGCGAGCGGTCTTTTTCGACGCGCCCTGCGCCCTGACATTTGCGGCAGGGGTTCTTGATGGTCTGGCCCATGCCGTTACAGGTGGGGCAGGTGCGCTCGACCGTAAAGAAACCCTGCTGGGCGCGGACTTTGCCCATGCCGGAACAAGTGGTGCAGGTGACCGGCTCTGCGCCGCCTTCGGCGCCTGTCCCGCGACAGGTGTCGCAGGTGGAACTGGCGGGCACGTTGATGGCCTTTTGGACGCCGGCATAGGCCTCTTCCAGATTGACCCGCAGGTTATAGCGCAGATCTGATCCACGCTGCGCGCGCGACCGTCCACCACCACCGCCGCCACCGCGGCCCATAAAATCACCAAAAAGATCTTCGAACACGTCAGAGAAAGCAGAGGCGAAATCGCCCTGCTGGCCGCCGCCCCGCTGGCCGCCACCGCCCATGCCGTTTTCAAACGCGGCGTGGCCAAAGCGGTCATAAGCCGCCTTTTTCTGATCGTCTTTCAGAACCTCGTACGCCTCGTTCACTTCTTTGAACTGAGACTCCGCCTCGGGGTTGTCCGAGTTGCGGTCGGGGTGCAATTCCTTGGCCTTCTGCCGATAAGCCTTTTTCAGCTCTTCCGCAGAGGCGCCCTTCTTGGACCCCAGAACATCATAATAATCGCGTTTTGACACAGCAGAACCCTTTCCCGGAACCGGAGGAGGGCGGCCTGTTGCCAGACCGCCCCCTATTTCGGTTCAAGCGGCTTACTTCCGCTTCTTTTCGCCCAGATCTTCGAAGTCGGCATCGACGATGTCGTCCTCATCAACCGGGCGCGGTTCATCCTCGCCGCCTTCGGACTGGCTGGACTTGTAGATCGCCTCGCCCAGTCGCATCGCGGCTTCGGTCAGGTTCTGGATGCCAGATTTGATCTTGCCGACATCATCCGCCCTCAGGGCCTCTTCCAAGGGGCCCATCGCCAGTTCGATCGACTCAACCGTTGATGGGTCAACCTTGTCGCCATGATCAGCCAAGGACTTCTTGGTTGAGTGCAGCAGGCTTTCGCCTTGGTTGCGGGTTTCCACCAGCTCGCGGCGTTCCTTGTCGGCATCGGCGTTTGCCTCTGCTTCGCGGACCATTTTTTCGATCTCATCATCGGTCAGGCCGCCGGAGGCCTGAATGGTGATCTGTTGGGTCTTGCCGGTGCCCTTGTCTTTGGCCGAAACCGAGACAATACCGTTGGCGTCGATGTCAAAGGCGACTTCGATTTGCGGCACACCGCGCGGGGCGGGGGGGATCTGTTCCAGGTTGAACTGGCCCAGCATCTTGTTGTCGGCAGCCATTTCCCGCTCGCCCTGGAAACACCGGATCGTCACGGCGTTCTGGTTGTCTTCGGCGGTCGAGAAGACCTGAGACTTCTTCGTCGGGATGGTCGTGTTGCGGTCGATCAGGCGGGTGAAGACGCCGCCGAGGGTTTCGATGCCCAGCGATAGCGGAGTCACGTCCAAGAGAACCACGTCTTTGACGTCGCCTTGCAACACGCCCGCCTGAATGGCCGCGCCCATGGCGACGACCTCATCCGGGTTCACGCCCTTGTGCGGCTCTTTGCCAAAGAACTTTGTCACCTCTTCGATGACCTTTGGCATGCGGGTCATACCGCCGACCAGAACCACTTCGTCGATGTCAGCCTTTGACAGACCGGCATCTTTCAGCGCGGCCATGGCGGGCTTGATCGAGCGTTTGATCAGGTCATCAACAAGGCTTTCCAGCTTGGCGCGGGTCAGCTTCATCACCAGGTGCAGCGGCTGGCCAGAGTTGCGGTCCATGCTGATGAAGGGCTGGTTGATTTCGGTCTGGCTGGCTGAAGACAGCTCAATCTTGGCCTTTTCCGCCGCTTCTTTCAGGCGCTGAAGCGCCATCTTGTCCAGCGTCAGGTCAACGCCATGCTCTTTTTTGAACTCATCCACCAGATAGCTGACGATGCGCATGTCGAAATCTTCGCCACCAAGGAAGGTGTCGCCGTTGGTCGATTTTACTTCGAACAAACCGTCGTCGATTTCCAGAATGGTGATGTCGAACGTGCCGCCGCCAAGGTCATAGACGGCAATTGTCTTGGACTCTTTTTTATCCAAGCCGTAAGCCAGCGCAGCCGCTGTCGGCTCGTTGATGATGCGCAGCACTTCCAGACCTGCGATCTTGCCTGCGTCTTTGGTGGCCTGACGCTGGGCGTCGTTGAAATAGGCGGGCACGGTGATCACGGCCTGAGTCACGGTTTCACCCAAGTACGATTCAGCCGTTTCCTTCATCTTTTGCAGGATGAACGCCGAGACCTGGCTGGGCGAGTATTTCTCGCCGCGCACTTCGACCCAGGCGTCGCCATTGCCGCCATCGACGATCTTGTAAGGGACCAGCTTGCGGTCTTTTTCCACTTCCGGCTCGCCGATTCGGCGGCCGATCAGGCGTTTGACGGCGAAGACGGTGTTGGTTGGGTTGGTCACGGCTTGACGCTTGGCGGGCTGACCGACCAGACGTTCGTTTTCCGTGAAACCAACAACGGAGGGCGTCGTGCGTGCGCCTTCGCTGTTTTCAATGACCCGAGGTTGCGATCCATCCATGATGGAAACGCAAGAGTTGGTGGTTCCGAGGTCGATACCAATGACTTTGGCCATGGTTTTATCCCTTTCTATCAGGCGATCTTTCAACCGAGGGCCCGTTTTGCGCAGGCACCCCCAGCCGAGGTATGGTTGCTATGCGGGGCGACCCCATAGCAGGACTTGGCGTATATAGGCAGCACGCTTTGCGCCTGCAACGGTTGAGGCGCAGAGTCTGGCGCGAATTTTCGGTATTCCGGCAGAAAGATCAGCCAAATCCAACGGATCTGGCCTTTTGGGGGCTTTAGTTGCGCGAATCCAGCGTGCAGCAGCCTGTCAGCATCTGATTTCCATCGGGGCTTTCGATGAACAGGCTGGCGGCCCAGCCGAATTCGCGGTCTGACATGCCATCGCTGCATGTCTGGCGGGTGACGTGCAACTGATAGATCCGCGTTGGCCCTTCTTCGGCCATGGCGTAAAAGCCGCGCTCTGCCACGCCTTCGGATTTCACCTCAATATCCGTGCGGGGAATGTCCGGCGTCTGGAACTCGGAACCGCGTGGGTTTAGCCCGATGGACCAGAACGGCTCTGTGCCGCCACAGGTCAGCGGGCGGGGGATTGAATAGGGTTCGGGATAAGGCTCATAGCGCAGGAACTGCATCGAAACCCAGCCATTGCGTTCTCCTGCGCCGACCATGGCCCATTTGCTGTCATCCGACAGGCGCAGCACTTCGACAGCAACGTCATAGGCGTAAATCTCGCCAATGATCTCGGCGCTGGCGGACGGTTCGGCGCGGATGTTCAGCGTGTCGTCCTGCGCCACGTCAGTGACCTGAAACTGCGCAGGCAAAGTTTGCGCACCTACGGGGGCCGCAAGGCAGAGAGCGGCAAGGCAAAGGAAAAGGGATTTCATCATCGTTTTGACCAACTCAATGAGGCGTGGCGTCGGGTGTAGAATTCGGCCATCAACCCGATCAGAATGCAGATAAAGGCAATCTTGATCGGGTAATCGATAGAGGTATAGCGCGGGTTATAGTTCAGGAACATGAAGCCACGGGCTTGATCGATGGTGTGATATAGCGGGTTCCAGTCAAACATGTTGCGGATGTTCGAGGGCGCCCCGTTTGCTGGAAACATCTTGCCGCTGGCGATCATATTGGCGCGGGCATAGATCATCGATAAAATGCCCACGACTTCGGGTTGCCAGGGTTTGGCTGCGTAAAAAATCATCCCGATGGCAGCCCCGGAAAACCATGACAGGACCAGCATTCCCAGCATTCCAATCGGCTCATAAATCGTAATGGGTTGCCAGAGCGTGTGATACAAAAGCAAGATCACCCCCATGGCGAAGACCTGTTGATAAAGGGCGGACAAAGCGGCTGACACGATAGAGATGATGGGGTTCATCGGCGCATGCATCATCATCGCAGAGGTTGGGCCATCGGCGCCTGACACCGCACTAAGCGCCTTGGTATGGGTCAGGAACATGAAGACGCCCGACATCACATACAGGATAAAGTCGCCCCGGATGGCTGTGCGTTTCATCCCCAGCACGCTGAACATCACCACAAAGATCGTCAGGATCAGTGCGGCCTGAACCACACTCATCACAAGACCAAATACCGCGTTTCCGTGACTTTTCCGTAGGTTGCGGATCGTGGCGTGGTAGATCAGCTCCAGAAACCGATAGCCCGTGCGAAGGCCGGAGCGCTTTGATACCTGCGGTCTGAACATCATCCGTCCTTTGTCTGACGCCACTGCTCGTATACGGGAAATCTTGCTGATCCCTTGACGGCGCAGGATAAGGGCGCAAAGACCGCAAAGCAACTGTTGAGCGATCACTGTTGCGAAAAGCTTAACGAAGGAAAAGCTCATGGATTTCGACCGTCTGATCCCGATCATCCGCCAACTGTCGATCGACGCCGGTGCGCTGATCATGCAGGTCTATGATGGCCCCGATTTCGAGGTGAAGTCGAAAAGCGATGCCAGTCCGGTGACAGAGGCCGATGAGGCGGCAGATGCGCTGATCTCGGCCGGGTTGCGGGCGGCGTTTCCTGATGTGGTTTTGATTACCGAAGAGCAGGCCGACAGCCATGCTTTGTCTGCGCAGACATTCTTGATTGTGGACCCGTTGGACGGGACGAAAGAGTTCATCCAGCGCCGCGGCGATTTCACGGTGAATATTGCCTATGTCGAAAATGGAGTGCCTCTGCGTGGGGTGGTTTATGCGCCGGCCAAGGGGCGAATGTTTTACACCCGTGCCGATGGGGTGGCGGTTGAGGAGATGGCCGATGGGTCGGTGGTGCCTATCCGCGTGTCCAAGCCCGACAATGCCGGGTTGATGGTGGTGGCGTCGAAATCTCACCGCGATCAGGCGACCGAGGATTACATCAATCGCTATGCGGTCAAGGATTCCAAATCTGCCGGGTCCAGTCTGAAGTTCTGTCTGATTGCGACGGGTGAGGCCGATCTGTATCCCCGCATTGGCCGCACGATGGAGTGGGATACTGCCGCTGGTGATGCCGTCTTGCGCGGGGCTGGCGGCATCGTTGTGCGCGCCGATGATCATACGCCTTTGGCCTACGGCAAGCCCGGCTGGGACAACCCGCATTTCATCGCCCATGCACCGGGCGTTGTGTTGAAATGAAAACTCTGATCGCCATTCCGGCCGGCTATGCCAGCACGCGCTAACCCGGTAAGCCATTGGTTTTCTTGCGCAGGCCGGACGGCGACAAGACCCGGATCCGCCGCAGTTGGGCGGCGGCGATAGCCACTGATGATGGCTGCATCGTGGATCATGCTCGGGGTTTGAGGCGATTGTGAACCCGCAAGGTGATGCGCCCTTGACGCTTGCGTGGGTTGTTGACGATCTGGTAGTGGGCCTTGCTGCCGTTCCGTTGGCCAATATTGCGTAAGCGGGGAGCCGAGGCCGTTCAGGGTCGATAGTTCCACGGCATGAGGGCATCGAGCTTTGCGCTTGGCCATTGGTTGGCGACGCGTTCTAGCGTCTTGGTCAGCCAAGCGACGGGGTCGACGGCGTTCATCTTGCAGGTTTGCAGGAGCGTGGCGATGGTCGCCCATGTCCGACCGCCGCCATCAGATCCGGCAAATAAGCTGTTCTTCCTGGTGATGGTTTGTGGCCTGATGGCCCGCTCGACAATGTTGGAGTCGAGTTCGATGAGGCCATCCGTCAGGAATCGCTCGAAGATCTCTCGTCGGGCGATGGCATAGCGCAGGGCTTCGGCAAGCTTTGATTTCCCCGAGATGCGCGGCAGGGTCTTTTGCCATAGGGAGATCAGTTCGGCGGTATCCGTCCGGTCTGACTGGTGTTGACTTATTCGGCTGTCCAGTTCCACGGCATGAGCTCCTCGAGGCGGGTCATTTTGTGGTCTGCGACGCGGGCGAGAACCCAGCGAAGCCAGGCCTCTGGATC
>Ga0209390_10001008_pt1 | contig 55604 bp, 56 predicted proteins | sample BON01_FD_187212 | JGI IMG/M metagenome (GOLD analysis project Ga0209390, IMG submission 187212) | Freshwater microbial communities from Lake Bonney liftoff mats and glacier meltwater in Antarctica - BON-01 (SPAdes) (version 2) | ecosystem: Environmental > Aquatic > Freshwater > Ice > Glacier...
TTGTGGCGGTTGACCCTGCCTACACGTCACGTTTCGGTCACCAGCATTGGACGAAACCACTCCAACAACAATCTTCGGCCAGCACTGTCACGCGCCATCACGGCGCAGCGGCAGCGATCGGTCGACGTAGTCACGACACGAAAATCGGGCGACGGAAACCGGGCCTTCGGCAGCGACAGAGGACGCCGCTGAACCATCCCCAATCCAGGCCCGACCGAAAGGCCGTGACTGTCGATGATCGGAACAAGCACTCGCCCCACCTGCCGCGCCAACCGAGGCGACCAGGTTCAGCGAGTGCCACCGACCATCAGCTCCCAAAACCGTTTGGGGAGCACACCGAGCAGAACTCACTTACGCTCAGTGTTTAGGAACGGTTGGGCGCAGGTACCGAACCTCGAGGCCTGCGGTGACGAACGGGAGCATCCCGCCGGGTTCTGCGATGCCAAGTCGGGCAGCTTCCAGAATCATCGGCGTCGCGCTGTGGCAATCCATAATCGTGCAGATGATTCCACCGTTGAGGTATCCGAGCCCGTTCTCGTGCTCGGGCCACGGCGTGAACTCCGCAATGGTGCCGTCACCGTCCGGGAAGCTGCGCAGGTTCAGACCTTTTGGATTCGCAGGTCCGCACCCGAAGCAGGTCATGTCCGGCAGGTAGTGCTCTTGGATACTGAGGCCCTCAGGTAGGTCAATCACGATCCTCAGGCTAGTCGCCGCCGCCGGATGGCGAGTCGTATCGGCGGTCAGAGCCGTGTGAACTCCGCCGCAATCGCCTCAGCGAACGCATCCACGTCGGCCTCTGTGGTGTCCCACGAGCACATCCACCGGACCTCGCCGGTGGCCTGGTCCCAGGTGTAGAAGCCGAACCGTTCCTGCAGCCGCGCCGTGACATCGGCGGGCATAACAGCGAACACGGCGTTGGCTTGCGGCGCCCGAGTAACTTGCACGCCGTCGATCCCCGCGACAGCGTCAGCGAGTCGCTGGGCCATCGCGTTTGCGTTGGTCGCATTGCGGGACCACAGGTCGTCAGTCAACAGAGCCAACAGCTGGGCACTCATGTAGCGCATCTTGCTCGCGAGCTGCATATCGGACTTACGCAGGAAAGGCACCGCAAGCACGATCTCGGGGTTGAGGACGACCACGGATTCCGCCGTCATTGCTCCGTTCTTAGTGCCACCAAATGAGACAGCGTCAACGCCGATATCGGTCGTGAACTCACCGAACCCGACGCCAAGCGCGACGGCGGCATTCGCGATCCGCGCACCGTCGAGTAGCACCCGCATCCCGAGAGACTTGGCATGTGCGACCACCGCAGCAAGCTCGTCCACGGAATACAACGTGCCGAGTTCGGTCGATTGGGTGACGATCAACGACATCGGCTGCGCTCGGTGAACGTCGCCAAATCCCCACGCTTGGGTGTCGATCAGCTCGGGGGTGAGTTTGCCGTCGGGAGTCGGGATCGTCCAGAGCTTGAGGCCCGCAACCTTCTCGGGCGCTCCGCCCTCATCAACATTGACGTGGGCGGACTGCGCACACACGACGGCGCCCCAGGCGGGCGACATCGCCTGGAGTGCGACCACGTTTGCGCCGGTTCCGTTGAATACCGGAAAGATCTCTGCTTGCGGACCGAAAAAGTCCTTGATCCGGTTGTCGAGTTCGGCGGTGATCTCGTCGTCGCCGTAGGCAACTTGATGGCCGACGTTGACCCGTTCCATCGCCGCCATAACGTCGGGATGAACTCCGGCGTAGTTGTCGCTGGCGAAGCTGCGCTTTGGGCTCACTTGTTGGTCGCCGTCAAATCGATGTACGCCCCGTTGGTCACCGAGTCGTCGGCCAGCACACCGGCGATGGCAACGCCGAGGGCGTCGGTGTCGGTGTAGCGGTCGTAGTTGCGATCAGGGTTGGCATCTCGGGTGGCTTGATCAACGAGTGCCATGACCGCCACGATGCATGCTCGGGCCGGGGTGTCCTCGAATGCACTACCGAGCGCTTTGACCCACGTCTCGGCCGCTGCCTTTGCGCTTGCGTAGGCGGCGTTGCCTTTCGTCGGTTTTGCTGCGGCGGTGCTGGTCACCATCACGTAGCGACCCATCGGTGCGGCGGCGAGCGCCTCGCGGAAGGCCACCGTCGTCGTTTGGACTGTCGTAACGATGCCTGGTTCGAGCTCGTTCCACTGGTCGATGGATGCAGCATCAACGGTCGAGGATCCACGCCAGCCGCCGACTAAGTGCACGACTGCGTCAACGCGACCGTGGCGCCCCAAGAGGTCGCTCCGGAGCGCTTCGACCGCTGAAAGATCGGTCAGGTCCACGACAAGGGCTTCGGCCGAACCGTCGCTAGCTTCCGCGAGGTCCGCTGCGGTTTGTGCCAGCTCAATCGTCCGGTCGATGACGATGAGATGCGCCTTGCCGGCGAGCGCGTTGACGACGCCGCGTCCACCCATGCCAGCGCCGAGGACGACAACTACTGGTTGCTCATTCATACCGATGCACCTGTGATTCCCTTGGTTGATTCGATTGTGGCAGTTAGATTTTTGCTCAGCGCTTCATAGAAGAGGCTAAGCGGGAACTCATCGTCGAGGACCTCATCGACCGCGTCCTTACGTTCGGCCGCAATCGCCTGGCCGCCGCGTGCCCAGACCGACGCGAGATGTGCGTGTACCAGGCCGCGAACAAACTCATGCGCCGCGAGCCAGTAGCCAACTCGGCTGCGGTCGATGCCGTCGCGATAAAGGGCATTGACCGCTTCGCCCAACTCACCAACGCTCGCGTCTACCGTCAGCCAATCGATGGTCAGCGTGTTATCGGTCCAATGCAGCACGCCGTTCTTGTGTAGCCACGCAAACATGATCTGCCCGCCGAGGCCATCGTAGTTGCGCACGCGAGACCCGGTGGTGGGGAATCGGAAGAGCCGGTCGAACAGAATCGCGTATCGCACATGCGGTGCCAGCGTGACGCCTTTGGCTTCCAAGACTGCCGTCTCGCGGTACGTGTTGAGGTCGCAGCGCAGTTCCTCGAGGGCATACATCCAGTACGGCATCCGCTGTTTGATCATGAATGGATCGAAGGGTAAATCGCCGTGGCTGTGGGTGCGATCGTGCACTAGATCCCACAGCACGAACGTCTCCTGGGTGATCGCCTGATCGTTGACCAGCAGTTCCGCATCCGGTGGTAACGCCAGCTTCACGATGTCTGCGGCGCTGCGGGTGACGGCGCGGAAGCGTGCTGCCTCACGGTCGCAAAAGATCCCGCCCCAAGTGAACTTGGGGGTCTCCCGGACGGCGACCGTCTCGGGGAACAGGACGGCGGAATGGGTGTCGTAGCCGGCCGTGAAAGCGACAAACTCGATGGGGACGAACGCATGGTTGTCGTACGCGCCAGCCTCTAAATCGGCGATCCACTCTGGCCACACCGTCGACGTGATCACGGCCTCGACATTTCGGTTCGGGTTTCCGTTTTGGGTATACATCGGGAACACGGCGAGGTGCTCAATCCCGTCGGTCCGGTTCTCTTCTGGGCGGAAGGCCATGAGCGAGTCCAGGAAGTCCGGCACATCAAGCCCACTGTCCACCCAGTTGCGGAAGTCGACAACGTTGGTGGCCAACTGCTCACTTTGATGCGGGAACCGAGGCGCGAGCGCTTCGACGGCGGAGATGATCTGCTCAACCGCAGTGGAGGCAGCGGTCTTGTGGTCAGGTCCTACCGATCCGTTCTTCTCTTGCAACGGGCGCAGCGTCTCGACCGCAGCAACTAGCTGGATCCACGCCTTGTCAGCCGTCACGTCTTCGGTCTCCTCAACTGCCTCGCGCGACATCGGTCCCGCCACCGCCCACGTCACGAGGTTGCGCCACAACGTGGCGTTGTCCAGGTCATTGATCGAATCATCACCGAATACGTCCGAGTCGGTGACAACCACGACGCGGCCGTTACCGGCCTGGACTGCAGCAATCAATCCGGAGTTAGGTGGCGATGCTGTTGCGCTGCTCCGAGCGACGATCACGCCACTATCCGATGACTCGGAATCCAGTCGGAGCGTGCCAGCGCGGTATAGGCAAGCCTGTCGAACCCCGGCCCAGACATCCCACTCGGTGGTGTCGCCCGGTTGCGCCAGAACCCATGTGGGTACGTCGTTGAATCGTGCAACGGAATCCTGCACGGTTGCGTTCTCGATCACGACACCGAATCGCGCCGCAATCTCCGCGAGCGAGTTCCCGTACTTACTCTGCTCCGTCTCGGCCAAAACCACCAAGCCGCCGCCGTCACGGACGAAGGCCTCAATCGCTTCGATTTCCGATGACGCGTATACCGGAGATCCAATGCCGATGGTGGCCTCCCAATCATCGGTTGAACAGTGCGGCAGCACCAACACGTCGATCCCGGTCAGAGCGTCGTTGGTGATCTCACCCTCAACGTGAACCGCGACCTCAAAGCCACGATCAGTCAGCGTCTGCGCTGCCTTCGCATAGCTATCGTCGGCCGGATTTCCGGGGTTTATGGCGGCTGCGACGTCCGGACGGGTCGACCATGCTTGTCGATGGCTCTCGTCAACCAGTACACGCGCCAGGGCTCGCATCGCACTCCTTATGGTCGGGTTCGCTCCCATCCTTCACCCTGCGAGGCCGCCACGCCAAATCGCGTGAGGGCCGAGCACAGTATTTGATCAAACGGGTTACTAGGACTTCCGGTGTGGCACCTTCGCACCGTGGTGTTTTCGTGACGTCGGCTACGGCGGCGAGTGGAGGTCACAATGGCAACACGATTGGTTCGACTTACGGCAAGTGTCGCCGGCACAACAATGGTCGCGGGCATGTTCGCTGCAGCTGGCGCCGTACCGTCTTTGGCCGCCACCGAGCGCAGCCAGTATGAGCACTCCGAGACCGGCTTAATCGCCGATCAGCAGTCCTTCACTGTTCCCGCCGAGATCACCGAGATCGCAATCCGTGCCATTGGCGCGGGGGCTACCGGCGTTTCAGGGTATCCCGGTGGATCAGGTGCGGTCGTGACCTCGCGGCACACAGTGATGCCCGGCGAAGTGCTCCACGTCAGGGTCGGCGGTGGTGGTCGAGGCACGCAGGCTGGCGGTTCCTATGCGGGCCCACCACCAGCGGGAGCCGAGGCGCCACTGCCACAGTTCTCGACGGCACCCATTCTGTTCGACCTGACTCCGTATGGCGCTGGAGTTGACGGTCTAATCGCTAATGACGGCCACGCGGAGATTAGCTGGAATCCACCTTCGCCGCCACCTTCAGATCCCCCAGTAGATTCCGGTCCGGGCCTCGCGGCTCAGCTGCCCACCACCGCGTGTGTGGTTGCACCCACCAAACTGGCGAAGAGGGGCAAGAAGACAGTCTTACGCAACCCATGTGTAACGACCGCCGGACAGGCAGTCACGATCAGGGTGACGGGCAAGAAGGGCCCCCGAGCTAAGCCTCGGTACCGGGTCGTCAGGGCCGCAGGTGGCGGGAAGGCGATTCGCACCTTTGGCCGCAAGGTGTCGCTGACGGTCACGTGGTCGGCACCAGCTACCTCGACCGCAGCGGCGTACCTCAAAACGCAGGCATACCGCCGCTAGCGTTGCGAGTCGGCCGAAATCTCACGCTCGCCGTTGACCCTTCGGCCACGACGGCTTTCTGTTGGCGAATCAGGCGATCGGAGCAACCCGGCGGGCATCGTTGACGACGGCGCCCTAGATTTGTCAACAGTGCGCGAAGGTCGTGCCACCAGCGAAGATAGGGACCCCCCACCAATGACTGACACCAGCCAAGCCACCAACGCCAGCGAGATCCCTGCCGGTACGTTCGTCGTCAAGAAGCACCTGGGAACCTTTGAGTCCTACCGTGTGTTCGATGCCAGCGGAAATCAGCTCTATCACTTCAAGGGTGAACTGGCGATCGCTGAGCAGAAGTGGGCAATGCTCGACGCGTCTGGAAACAAGGTTGCCGAGCTCGTGCATCCCAAGCTGCACGTCCACCCCACCTTCTCCCTGGATCTGCCGGGACAGCCCGAGATCACCATCCGCAAAGCCAACTTCAACCAGGTCAATGAGAACTGGCGCATTGAAGGCTCCAAGTACGGAGATCTCGACATCACCGGAAACATCTCCGACCACGAGTACACGTTAGTCAACTCCGCCGGAACGACCGTCGCGACAGCCTCGCGCAAATGGGTCACGATGACCGACGAGTATGGCGTAGAGGTCAACGGCATTGATCCGGTTCTCGCTTTGGCCGCTGTGGTCGGCATTGATGCTACGGAGCACAGCAACAACCAGGGTGTGTTGTGAGGGTGACTCCCACGCACTAAAGCAGCCTCGTGTACTGGCCTAAGCCGAACAGGGATGGCCTCTCACCTCCGCTATTCGTCGCACGCTGCGCTCGCGGATCGAGGACGAGCAGCGTCGAGTCACCATGGGCGGGGACAGCGGGGTGATCTAGCGCCATACTCGCCGTGTGACTAGTCGACTGACGGCATCGTTTCGAATTGCGGTGCGTTCCGATTTTGGTCGGCTCAGGCTAGTGGTTCCGATTCGGCTAGCCGTTCCGGTTGTCATTCCACTTGCCATCGGAATCCTGACGGGTCAGATTGGGCTCGGTGTCGCCGCAGCGCTGGGCGCATTTTTATGCGGGCTCGCTGATGTTGGCGACTGCCTCCCGGTGCGGGCACGGGTCATGGGTATTGCAGCGATTGCCATCACCTTGATCACCATCATTGGAAGCGCAGTTTCGCAGAGCGTGTTACTAACGATTGCGTTGTCGCCGTTGATCGCGTTTGTGTGTGGTTACGCGACTAGTTTCGGCCAAAATGCCGGCTTGACCGGAACCCTAGGGCTTGTCATGTATTCGCTGTTCGCAGGTGCGCCAGTTAGCGAGGATCATGTCCTCGCGCAGGCCACCGCCGTATTCGCCGGATGCCTCCTGCAGACCATCTTCGCCCTCGCGGGTTGGCCGTTGCGACGCGTCAGTGGGATGCGAAGTCAACTCGCTGATACGTGGCGGATGTTCTACGTGACCGGTAGAGGTTCGCCGGAACGTTTTCTCTCACCCGCCCTTCCCGCGCAATTGGCGCACTGCGCAGCGGATATTCGTTACAGCGGGACAAAGGGCGAAACTCTTCGGTGGCTAGGGCTGGTCCTGGACGCAGCCCAACAGTTGCGACTTCCTTTGGCATCGATAGCCGGGCGGCGGGCAGCGCTGCGCGAATCTGGCAGTGCCCCCGACGGGTTACACGAGCTAGACGCGTTTAGCGAGGCGGTCGCGCTCTTCAGTCGGTCTGTGTCACGTGCGTTGGTTTTGGAGTATCGCCGGCACGGGGTTGCGCAGGCTATGGCGCACGTTGAACAAGCTGGCCTAGTCGCGCGTTCGCAGGCGCCCGTTCAGGTCGACGCAGTCCTCGCCGCCTGTCGACTCGCGGCCTACCAATTCAAGAAACCGTTCCCGCTTGGTCATCGTGGGGAGGTCACGTTCACGATCAATTTCGGGGCTACCGATTGGCGCCGGGCCTTCGGAAATGATTGGCACTGGTCGTCGCCGATCCTTCGACACAGCATTCGTCTTGCTCTGGTCACACCTGTTGCGTGGATTGTTGGTGAGCTTGTTCTCACAGAACACCATTACTGGGTTGCGCTCACAGTCGCCTGGGTTGCCCGTCCCGGGTATGGCACGACGTTCGGTCGAGTGGTTTCCCGGACCGGCGGGACTCTGGTTGGGCTTGCCCTCATTGGTGCGGTCATAGTGACGATCGAACCCGGGGTGTGGGGGCTCGTCGTGATCTGCGGGATCTCTGCGTACGTGCTGTTCGCAACGATGCCAGTGAACTATGCATTCGCGGTGATCTTCGTGACGACCTTGATTGTCACCCTGCTCACGATGAACGGCGATAGCTTGACGAGCTCACTGGATAATCGGGCAATCGGAACAATTCTTGGTGGAATCCTGACCCTCATCGCCTCGCAGATCGGGGCGTCATGGGCTGCGCCGACGCTGGCTCAGAAGCTCGCAGCGGTCACCGATGGGACTCAGCGGTACGTCAATGCGGTGTTCTATCGAGGTGAAGATTTGCGCACTGCGGCGGGCAATCTCGTAAATGCGCGCCGCGACGCCGCGACGGCAATCGAGGAGGCCGCACTCGAACCGCCTCGTGGACATCTCCCACCAGCAAGAGCCGAACGTGTGCTTAGCGCCTTACTCGCAGGAATCTTTGTCGTTGCTTCCGTCGATCCAACCAGTGAGAGCACCACGGCATTCAGTTCACAGATCGATCCCGAACGCCTCGACACGGAGCTCGCAGAACTCGAGCGCCAACTCTTAGCAATCGACGCCGGCACCCAAGAAGTCTCTGGCGGGCCGATGCCACAGGTTCCGATCGTTGACCCTAACTTCGAGGATGGTGTTGACCCTGCATGTCAGGCGGTGAAACGAGCGATCGCATATCTGCAGTAGGAAGCACCCCAATTCGCTGCGGAGTGCGTGGTTCTAAATCCGAGCAGGGAAAGCCTTGCGGGATGGTCGAATTTCTTAACGTGGGCGATCGCAGATCGCTTGTAAGTGGGCGGCCGATCTCGACAAACGACGATCCTCTCTCAAAGAGTTCGCACGGCGAGTCGACCCGGCGCAGCCGACGCATCCGACTTGGGCGAAGCCCCGGGCAGACTAGATCAAGGTGATCCGTACCGCGCTCGGAATGACTAGCGCCTCTCTGGTTAGGCGTTTGGATAATGTAAACGTCAGCTAGCCGTACTGAACTGACCTGTGCGATCACCTTTCGATGCTTCGAGCCGGTTTCCTGGCGGGACTCGTGGGTCATCAAGGCAGGTCGCCGAGTCGATCTGCACCAACTTCTTCCGCGCTCCCCGTTGCAGATCGGGGGCGAGCCTGGGGGTACTGATTCGATCCCAGACTTGCTGCGTCTGTTTATTCCGAATCGACCTAATCACGTAACAGCTATTAGCTTTCACAGACGTACGCAGCCTCCTCGCTCGGGACTGGCTTGTCTCGCTTGACGACGTGAAAAGCGCTCACGCTGCGCCCGTTTCGTCTTGCCATTTAGTCCAAGGCTGCTGAGTGATCACGGGCTCGCTGACCCACACGCGCCGTATCGCTCTGGATAGTAAGAAAGCTACAACTGTCTTTTCTACAGTTGTCACGCAAGTTGTGCGTTGCGTTATGTTTCCCTCTAAGATAGCTTTAACTTTCTTTATGGAAGGATTGAGATGGCCACGAAGGTAGACCGCAGCAAGGTACGGCACGCCCTGGACGCGCGCCTCGGGTCATTGCGCCCGGTTGAGCAATGGGCACAGCCCCGGACAGGTTGGATCAAGGTGATCCGTGCCGCGCTCGGAATGACTAGCGCCAATCTGGGTAGGCGTTTGGATATCACTGCCGCTGGAGTTCGGGCGCTGGAAGCAAGCGAGGCCGCAGGAACCATCAAGGTCGCTACCTTGCGTCGGGCCGCTGACGCGATGGGCTGCGATTTGGTCGTGGCTATGGTTCCTCGCGGCGGACTAGACGCCTATGTTCAGGCCCGTGCCGACGCTGTCTTGACAGCGATCGAAACGCGCGTCGATCAAACGATGGCCCTAGAGGATCAATCAGTGCAGCAGCTCCCATCATGGCGGCGAGCCCGCCGTGATGAACTAATCGATAACGGTCCCCTCTGGCAGGATATTGAGCAGTGAACTCGGATCTCAATGGGTCGGCACCCGGCGCAACTCCGCTAGATCTGGATGACATCGCCGGGCTGGTTCCCGAATGGGTATCCACGCGCGCCGAGCTGAATGCTGTTGAGCAGGACAACATCATTTCCGCGCAGCTCTGGGCGGCGAGAAAAGTGTGGACAGTCGAGTCAGTCCTTGACCACCAGACCATGCGGAACCTTCACAAGAGAATGTTCGGTGATGTGTGGACGTGGGCCGGGGAGTGGAGACGCAAAGACACCAACATCGGAGTGGACTGGCCCCATATCTCGACCGAGATGTACCAGTTGGATGCCGACCTGCGAGCACAATGCAGCGACCCCCAGAACCTCGCTTTGCCAGCACCGGAGCTGCTCGCCCGCTTTCACCACCGGCTCGTGAGCATCCACGCATTTCTCAACGGCAACGGACGTCACGCGCGCCTTGCGACCGACCTACTCGCCCGGTCGATCGGATCGAAAACATCCCGCTGGGGGAGCGCTGATCTTTCTGTCGCCACAGAAACCCGCGCCAATTACTTGGCAGCACTGCGTTGTGCTGATGCATCCGGGGACATCGGCCCGCTGCTTACTTTCATGTGTGAGTGACACGCCGAGCTAGCCCGTAGAGCGACGACCGATGTCATTCAATACCCGACGCCCGTCGTGACTCGTTGCCGAAACAGTGTCCTTTTCGGCATCCTTCAAACGCACCGCGAAGACGGGTTCTACCCGCTTTTCGATTTCTGACGGCGACAACCACTCAAATGCGACCACTTCGTCGTTGATCCGCAGCTCTCCCCCGGTCCGCTGGGCTCGAAAGACCAAAGCGACCACTCCGGCTTCAACGTTCTTGTAGAAACCGGAAAGACCCTGCACGACGATCTGCAAACCCGTCCCCTTAAGGACTTCACGGAGGAGCGCTTGCTCGAACGTCTCACCCGTCAGCATCACCCCACCCGGTGGTTCCCTACCGGCTGTTGTTGGCGATCGCTGAACGCAAGCGATGGCGAGCTGAACTAGACCGGGCAACGGGACGATGAACGGCTATGGCCAGGTAGATCTCGATTCAAGACGGGTCGTGCTAGACCGACTGGCCGACCTATTCGAGTCCTGATACTAGCTACTACAGAACGGCAACAGCTTTTCGGCAATCCCGCCGCTACAGATGGAGATGTCTCATTTTTCGGCTCTTGTGGGCGTGCCCTACTCATCCCAAAGTCAGCCACAGTGGCAGCTAAAGTGCGACCGGAACGGCAGAACGCGATAGCGAGCCGCGGAACAATCTGGGTGGCATCTTGGCATGATCAACAATCCGCCCGCAGAACGTGATCTTCACGAACGCAGAGCCGATCCTGGGGCATCTCAGAATCCCAACCGAAGTAAGGAAGTCCTTCTGATCGACCTTACTCGGCCATTCGGGTGATTCCACTGGGCTCACTGGGCTCACTGGGTGAACGGGCTACAGTTCCTCGCTTCGTTGTGACAATCATCAAAGTATTCGACAATCCAGTAAGCGTCGCAAACCCGAAGTATTACTAAAAGGAGAAGACAATGAAGAAGCTTGTGCAACTTGGAGGCGCGCTTGCTGCCGCCGGACTCGTAATTGCTGGCGGCTCCGCATACACGGCATCGAACACCATGAACGCCGACCCGGTGGGGGGCGTAGGTTCGAACAACGTGACCGGCGTGACCGTCGACACAACGGACTACGTCTACAGTGCAAACGGGACAATCATGCAGTCGGTTGAGTACGTGATCAATGAAGACCTGAGTGGCAAAGTCGTCACCGCTACCATTACGCCCACTGGCATCGGAGCGTCGAGCGTTTGTACGGTTAGCCTCCCGTCGACGATCCTTTGCAACGATGATGCAACTTTATTGGGCTGGACAGTAGCTGGCCTAACTAACATTTCGTTAAGCGTCGTGACGACTGAGACTACGTAGTATCCACATCCAGCCGCTGAGTAGTGGGCTGCCTACGCTGAAGAGGGCGCGGGTAGCCCACTACTTGTGGTTTGATGGTCCTCCAAGGTGGTGACCACCCAGGACCGATCCCGGCCGGAATGGTGGCCTTCGTTGATTCATCTAAGGATCGTTCTCACGAGCATTGTTATTCTGCTTCTATACCTAGCGTTGGGGCCAACTCAACTCGGTGGTCCTACCACCTACGTGACAACATTCGGATCTAGCATGCAGCCAGATATCGTGTCTGGCGACCTCATCATCGCGCAGCCTGCGACGAGTTACGCGGTTGGCGACACGATCGCGTACCCCAGCGCAACAGTCGGCGGGGTGACCGTCCTGCACCGAATCGTCGCTGAGACTCCCGAAGGATTTGTTACCCAAGGGGATAACAACACCTGGACCGATCCCGACTTCCCAACGACCACGGAAATCTACGGCAAACAATGGGTTCACATACATCAGGGTGGAATCTGGCTCAACCGACTCGCGCAACCCGCGGTTATCGGAGGAATCGTCTTTTTCATCATATTGTGGTCCGCGTTAGCTGTGCGTCCCGTACGCCGACCTCGGCGACGTAGGCGCCAGAGTATGGGCGTGGTGCCTCATAAGCCTAGGGCGAAGAGTGGGGCAGAGCCGATCAACTAGTTCAGGAGTGGACAGTAATGTCGGAGCCGGATGTACAGAATCTCGAACCGGATGGCCACCAGACCCCCGGGAGCTCCGAACCGTCAACTCTGGATTCCTGGCGGTCTGACCTGATGAACGCGGCTCTTTTCGTCGCAGGAGTCGGCCTGATAGTGGCTTTCATTGGCTGGACCCAACCGCCAACCATCGTGACTTCCGAACAATCGGCAAATGACCAAACCATGACGTTCTCCTACTCCGCCGGTGTAGCACCCTCACCTGCCTACCAGGGCATTGAAGTCCGCTCGCCAGACCCGGTATTTCGCAAACAAACGAATCTCGTCGATGTTGAGTTCGCCTATGAAGGCGTGGCCGCGACGGTTACGGCAGACGTTCAACTCTCGACCTCCAACGGTTGGCGGTGGACGCTTCCGCCAGGTGTTCCGGTTGACGCCTCCAGCGGATCTGGTAAAGGAACGGTCAACCTCGACCTCGACTCGATTCAAAAACTGGCAAGCGCTGGCGCCGTCGCAGCCGGTATCCCAGCAAGCAATGTAACAATCAAGGTGATTCCGGCCGCTACCTCCGCGACGGGTGACTTCGAGCCAGAGCTGACCCTAAACCTCACAGAGTTCGCACTAACTTTGGAAAAAGGTGAGGGGGGCCTCGTCGTAGCTGGATCTCAATCTAGCTCCGTTCTATCCCCACAGCCAAACAGCGTCAGCCTGCTTGGAATAGTGTCCATCGGTATCTGGCCGATGCGGATTGTCGGGCTGATGTTGTTGGTGCTGGGTGGGCTTAGTTGGCTACTACTCAGGAATAGGCGTCCACCAGCGGGCGTGGTGCACACCGCCGCGGTTAAGCGCCATCGTGAGTTAATCATCAAGGTTGAGGCTGTCGACGTACAGGGAATGCTGATCGAGGTCGCAGATCTCGACTCGCTGGTGCGGCTCGCAAAACGCTACGCCCTCATGATATTGGAGGTTAGCCGCCCAACTGGCGATACGTTCTATGTGCAGGATGAATCAGTAACCTACCGCTGGAAGCCTGGGCCTAGCTCCGAATGGGTCGACGCTGGTGCGCCAAACACAGAAGCTGGAGACGGCTCCGCAGCGGCGCAAACGCTGGTCGTGGACTCGAACCCTCGAACTGAAACTGACCGTGAGGGGTAAAGGGTCGGCGCGCAAGCTGCCCGCGCAACCAAAACCAGTGGGTCGCTGCCACTGTCCACGTAAAAGAACGTCACCGGCGACAACCACTCGGTAGGTCAACCGCCCTTGAGGTGGACGCACCCACATGCCGTGTATCGCACATTCACGGGCCTTCTTACCCGAACCTTGGAATCAATCCGGATTAGTTTTCATACCCACAGACCGCTCGCCCACAATCTCGAAGCTACTCGTAGGCCCCCAATTGCAATGGGTGATGATCATCACGGGTGTGTCGTAACCCAACGGATCCACAGGGTGGTGGGAATGCCGACGTGGGTTCTAAGAGTCGTTGCAACACGTGACCTGATTTCAGGAGCCCCAGTGGCGGAGCGAAGCCGAACGGGAAAACACCGAAGTAGTGTGCGGAACGTTCTGCACACCCGGCAACTAGTTGCCAGAATCGAAAACAGGGCTTAATATCAATCGGTGAAAATGAAATTTGGCGTTGTGCTGTTTACCCTTCTCGGACTTTTGGGACTGGGCGTTCCCGCCGCTTCGGCGACCATCGGTGCAGGTGGCGCCACGACCCCTGCTGTCAAAGCCTACACAGCCAAGGGTGGGTGCGCCACGTACAAGAAGAAGTACAAAATGCTTAAGAAGAAGTACAAAAAGACGCAAGCCTCGAAGTACAAGAAGCAGTACAAGAAGCAGTTGAAGCGCTTCAAGTCGTGTAAGAGTTCCTCCGGGGGCGCTACGCTCAGGCAACAAGAAGAGGCAGTGCGCGGTCAGCTGGCCGGGTACACCTACACGGGGACCCGAGGCGACGGTGCATCCGTGATCGTGACCTTGTGCTCCAACGGTAAGTGGGAGAGTCGGACCTATAGCCACGGCTCGTGGGGCAACTCCGTGGGGGCACAGTGGTATGTCCGCGGGCTCAAATACACCGGCAACACGAGCTGGGTGACTCAGGTCGGCGCGAACAAGGCCGAGGCCCAAGGTGGCTGGGGAATCGGAATGGCTCTTGAAGGTTCAACCTTCAAGGTCGGGATCGCCCGATCCGGTGGAGTCACCAATCTCGGAAACGTCACACAGTCGTCCGGTGCCGCTGTCTGCGCAACGCTCTAAACGGCTGCTCCGGGATACTAATCCCGCGATAGGCTCCCCAGCCATGGACCACATATGGGTACACGGGAAACTGGTGCTCAAGGCCGCAGCCATCGTTTCCGCAACCTTTGGGGCGATGGCCTGCAGCTCGGACGGCACCGGGGAGACAACACCCAGCCCGACGGAAGTCGTGGAATCCAATGGTGTCGGCATGGGACTCTTCATAGACGGTGCCTTGGCGAAATAGATCACGACTGAGGATTGTTCGCTTTCCGGCGGGGCCGAAGTGTCCTGCTTGGAGATCACAGTCGCTAGCTACCCGGCAGACGGTGGGATTGGACCTTTCTGTCCGACGACCACGTCGACTCTGGCTGACAAAGCTGGCATTTGGTTCGACGGCGACGACTAAGGGATGACACCCAACCCGAACGTGAATAGCATGAGAGCACCGCCAGTGAGTAACCGTCGACCGAGATCTCGTCGCTCCTGACGCTCGATCGCCGAAGGGAACGGCAGTGCTTCGCGATGTTTCTCTAGTGCTTCTCCGTAGCGTTCCAGATTCGTTGCGTCGTTGGCATCAAACTTCACTTTTTGTGCCGCGCGTTCCGGTTCGCCCGGTGACGTTGCTGTCAACCCGCTACGCAAACACAGTGATTTTGCTCCGACGGGTGCTGCTCCAAGACCCATACCCACTATCACCGCTTGGTTCGACCTTCATGTGCAACCGGTCGGTTACATCCCTGGTATGTAATCGATCGGTTACTTTGGCATAATGATACCGAACGGTTACACTGAGGACACGCCACCGATCGGTTACATCGCACCTTTTGGAGCCGTTAGGTTACAAGACGCCAAGGCGAGAGGATGACGAGCTGTGCGAATCTCGACCCTTCGCCAACTGAGGGATTTGGTACGCGGTACCCGATTGGAACAGGGACTGAGTCAACAGGCGGTCGCTGATCGAGCAGGCGTATCACGCAAGTGGCTTAGTGAGTTCGAGCGAGGAAACCCTAACGCTCAGTTGGGCTTAGTCCTCGCGGTACTCGAAGCCCTACAGATCTACATAACAGTGAACCCTGCCGATCTCGCTGAACCTGGCAACAATAAAAGGGACCACATCGACAATTTCATCGATCACAGCACCCGCGTCGAAGGTCTCCTGTGAGCCCCGGAACTAGAGAGCTAGCGGTTTTTATGGAAGGCAAGCGAGCTGGCACGCTCGCCCAGGATGGACCAAATCTTCGCTTCGCGTACCACCCTGCGTATCGCGAGGATCGCACTTCGACTCCGCTTTCCGTCTCGATGCCACTCGCTATCGCGACCCACCCAAATCGCATAATCCGACCATGGATCGCTGGGCTCCTGCCAGACAACGATCAGGTCCTCGCACGATGGGCCCGCCAATTCCAGGTATCGGCAACGCCATTCGCGCTGCTTGGTTCACAAGTTGGCAGCGACTGCGCTGGCGCGGTCCAGTTCATCCCCCTAGATCGTGCGTCAGAGTTCGACGCTGACCAAGGATCAGTTGAATGGTTGACCGATGAGGATGTTGGCCAACGCCTCCGAGACCTTAAGTCCGACGCTTCGAGTTGGTTGGGCGTCGATTTTGACGGCAGGTTCAGCCTGGCCGGCGCACAAGCGAAGACTGCTCTCCTTCTGCGAGATGGTCAGTGGGGAATTCCGTCTGGAGCGATGGCTACAACGCACATCCTGAAGCCCGCGATCAACGGCTTAGACGAGCACGATCTCAATGAGCACCTCTGCCTTCGCGCAGCAGCAGTGCTGGGCCTACCTGCAGCACGGACATCAATTACATCATTCGCCTCAGAACGGGCGGTTGTCGTGGAACGCTACGACCGCCTCGCAATCGACGGCGTTGTCGACAGGATCCATCAGGAGGATCTTTGCCAAGCACTGAGCGTTGAACCTTCACAGAAGTATCAGTCTGACGGCGGGCCCGGGCCTAAAGACATCTCAGGGTTGATTCGAGATGTCATGAGTTTCGAAAAAGCCAATCGAACAGTGCGCCAGTTCGCGGATGCACTAATCTTCAACTGGGCGATCGGCGGAACGGACGCGCATGCCAAGAACTACTCCCTCCTCCTCCATCGCGGGCGCATCGATCTAGCTCCCCTGTATGACGTCGCCTCCGCCCTGCCATACGAAGTCACTGAACACAAACTACGGCTCGCGATGAAGATCGGCAGCGACTACTACCTGAATACGCAGCGCCCTCAACTCTGGGGCCACATGGCAGCCGCGATCGGGGTGCCAGTTGCGCAAGTACGGGACCGAGCAGGACAGATCCTTGAAGCGATTCCCACCGCTTTCACCACCGCATGTGAAGATCCCGATGTCAGGGAACTTGGAAGCGACCTGCCGGACAAGCTTTTGAACGCTGTCGTCAACAGGGCAGAGGAGTGCCTTCGTGCCATCTCCGCGGAATGAGTCGGTCAGACGACTCAGATCGGGCGGTTGCTGTCAAACGGTCAGAGACCGCTACCGGAATCCGGTAACGGCCTCTGATCTGCGTAAACGCTAATGCGCGCCCGAAGAGATTCGAACTCCTAACCTTCTGATCCGTAGTCAGATGCTCTATCCGTTGAGCTACGGGCGCGTGCCCGTTTAGGGCGAAGGCAAGACTACCCCACTTCCATCACTTGAGACAGACTGCGTTGGGCTGGGGGGCGCCAGTGGTATTTCGCAGCTCAGCCGCTTTACCCACTCAATACCCCAGGGGGTATAGTCAAGAAACTTGTCGAACCGGAAGGCCCCAATGACCAACTCACGCCAATCCCGCCTCGTGCGGATCGTGCTCGCCGCCATTGCTGTCATCGCTCTCGGAGGGACCGTCGCCGGATGTAGCTCCGACGGGTCAAGCTCAACGAGCTCGCCATCGATCTCGGTCACTGCCGACACCACTCTCATCGACGTACGGACCCCGAGTGAGTTTGCCGCAGGTCACCTCGAAGGTGCGCAGAACATCGACGTGCAATCTGCCACCTTCGACCAGCAGATCGCCGGGCTGGATAAGAACGCAAGCTACGTCGTCTACTGCCGATCGGGTAACCGCTCAGCCGCGGCCGTCTCGCAGATGGAAGCCGCTGGCTTCACCAACCTTCAGGACGCTGGCGGACTCACCGAAGCATCCGAGGCGACCGGGGTTGTCATCGTCACGTAGTGCCCGGAAGATCGATGCCGCCCCGGTAGTCGCCATATGCGCGCGGATCCTCAATCGGTTCTAAATGCACCATTATCTCGAGATCCGTGACAACCACATGTAAGGCCGCTTCCAGGTCCTCGACTCTGTCGTGGCTGGCCGTAACCGTCCACTCGCCGGGGACCAGCATGTGCACCGTCATGAAGCGAACTTGTCCCGACTCCCTGGTCTGCAGTGCGTGGAACGTCACTCCATCGTTGGAGTGCGCCTGAAGTATGGCAACGATGCGCTGATGCTCTGCCGGGTCGAGCGAGGCGTCGAGCAGACTTCGAACTGACCCACGAATCAGCCGCACTCCGATAAACATGATGTTGATCGCCACCGCGATGGCGATGAGCGGATCCAGAATCACCCATCCCGTGATCAGGACGACGAATACGGCCGCGACCACCCCGACCGAAGTCCAGACATCAGTGAGCAGGTGGCGACCGTCAGCCTGCAGCGTGGCCGACCTGTGATTGCGCCCCGCCTTCAGCAAGATGACACCCACCACACCGTTAACCACCGTTGCGATGAGCGTGATGACCAGGCCGATTCCAAGACGCTCAAGCTCTTCAGGGTTGAATAGTCGAGGGACTGCCGTGACCAGAATCGCGGCGGCCGCGCCAAAGATGAGGAAGCCTTCAATGGCTGCAGACAGATACTCGGCTTTACCTCGTCCGTAGTGGTGCACCGAGTCAGCCGGCTTCGCTGCGGCACGCAAAGCCAACAAAGCGACGACCGCTGCAGCAAGGTTGACGGTCGATTCGATCGCATCCGAAAGTAGTCCGACCGAACCGGTCAAGAGGTAGGCCCAGCTTTTGAGTCCGATCGTCAGGATCGCTGCGGCAATTGACAAGTACGCAAAGCGCACGAGGAAGCCGCGGCTGGCCACCTGTTTGTCGTTTTCCACCTGCCTATTCTCGCAACCCCGTCTTGTCAGGCACCCGCGAATGAGTGGATTGACTGCAGAAAAAGCGTTGGTGCCCTCACGGTCACGTGGAATCACTGCGAATGGCTCACGCTATCTGCGGCTTTTACCGGTAGACCGCCAGGCGCGCGACCGCTACGATTTTGCGTCAATGAACCCCAGCGATGATCCCACCGAGCCTGCCCTGACGGATCCCTCAGCTGTCCACACTCTGTTGATCCACGGTGGCTCTCACGGCGCCTGGTGCTGGCGGAGAGTTGAGACTGAACTTCGGCGCCGTGGTGTCCTCAGCTCGTCCTTCGACCTACCGGGTTGTGGTCAGGATCGGACACCGCGCGCTCGCCTGACGATGAACGACTTGGTCGCATCTGTGATTGATCACATCAATGAACTTGGAGTACGCCGAGTCCGACTCGTTGGCCACTCGATCGGAGGGTGGCTACTTCCGCCGGTAGCTGCTGAAATAGCTGCACGCGTCGACGCCGGCAGCACGAGCGACGAGCAGGGTGACGAGGCACGAGACATCGAGATAGCTGAAATCGTGTTTGTCGGAGCATCGATCCTGAGACGCGGGGAGTGCGGGCTGGATGTGACGCCCGCGCAGCGGCGGCCCGGCTACTACATCATGGCGGAATCGTCCAATGACAACTCCCTGCTCCCAGACTTCGAGTCTGCCTGGGGCCGGTTCTTTCAGCATCTGCCCGAACCACACGCCCGGGCTTTTTACGCGATGCTCACACCGCAAGCCTTTGGACCGTACCTGTCGCCAGCCGCGGTTGGTATCGAGGATGTCAGCGTGCCTCGCCGCTACATCGCGATGGACGACGATCGGACCTACCCGCTAGATGTCGCCCGAGGTTTTGCCGCCAAGGCCGGAGTTGAGCCAATCGTGATCGCGGGAGACCACTGCGTCATGCTCTCCGACGCCACCGCCCTTGCGGCAGTAATCGTCCAAGCACGATGACACGAATCCTTGCCTACCGAAACGATACGGACTACTATTCGGACTATGCAGACGTTGCCGGTATCCACAGTCAAAGCAAAGCTCAACGAATACGCGCGCACCGTCGCTGAGCAGCATGACCGGATCATCATGACGCGTAATGGCACTGCCGACACAATGCTTATCTCGACGGCCGACGTCGAGTCACTGGAAGAAACGATCGCAGTGCTCTCCAACAATGATGCCGTTGCTGCGCTGGCAGAAGCTCAGGAGAGTCGCGCGGCCGAGGAGTCCACCAGCGGCGATGAGATGGCCGCACTCTTGCGTGTGCGCGGAATCGACGTATGACGCAGCAGTCCTACGAGGTTCGATATCTGAAGCCCGCGCGCCGCGCACTAGCCGAAGATCTGCCGGAGTCAGTCGCTGCGGCCGTGTTTGAGTTCTGCACTGGACCGCTCGCAGGCAATCCACAAAGAGTCGGCGTACCACTTCAACCACCATTAGAGCGCCACCACAGCGCTCGGCGTGGGACCTACCGCGTCGTGTACTCCATCATCGAGTCCGAGCGCATCGTCTATGTCGAGTGGATCGGGCACCGCGCGGATGCCTATCGGCCTCGATAGCGGCGTGGGCAGCTCCTCGGCAAATCCCGCAGCACAACAAAAATCCTCGCGCCCGGGCCCTTGGCCCGAACACGAGGATTTGGCGGAGGCGGAGGGATTTGAACCCTCGAGGGGCTTTGAAACCCCAACCCGCTTAGCAGGCGGGCGCCATCGACCGGACTAGGCGACGCCTCCAACGTGGCAGACTTTATCGCGTCCGCCTTGCGCAGTTGAACCTAGCTAGCCTTCTGAGGTTCAACGTCGTTCAGTTTCGAGTGCTTAATCCCGTAGGTGAAGTAGATTATGACGCCAACCGTCATCCACGCCGCGAACGTAATCCACGTCGATGCGCGCAGGCTCAGCAGCAGACCACCACAGAACAACACCCCCAAAATCGGCGTATACGGGAAGAACGGAGTCTTGAATCCGCGCGGTAGATCAGGCTTCGTTCGACGCAAGATAATGACACCGATATTCACCAGAATGAACGCAAACAACGTCCCGATACTGGTCGCCTCGGCTAACGCCGCCAGCGGAATGAAGCCCGCCAACACGACAATGATTCCGGTGACGATCAGCGTGTTCGGCACGGGCGTCTGGGTCTTCTTGTTCACCTTGGTGAAGATGCTCGGCAACAGACCGTCGCGTCCCATCGCGAACAGGATCCGAGTCTGGCCGTACATCACGGCCAATACAACGCTGAAGATCGAGATGATCGCACCAATAGACAGCACGGCCGCTGGCCACGTTTCCCCGGTGATCTCTTCGAGGATCTGGGCCAGGACAGCCTCGCCGCCAGATCCCTCAAAGCTCTCCCATGGCTTGGCGGCGATCGCGGCCAGCGCCACCATGACGTAGAGCAACGTCACGATAATAAGCGAGGCGATAATTGCCCGAGGCAGATCCTTCTTTGGATTCTTAGCCTCTTCACCAGCGGTCGCGGCAGTATCGAACCCGATGAACGAGAAGAAGACTTGTGAGGCAGCCAGGGTTATTCCGGCAAAGCCAAGCGGAATGAACGGCGTCAGGTTGCCCGCGTCAAATGCGCTGAACGCAATCGCGCAAAAGAACAACAGAATGACGATCTTCACGAAGACCAAAACAGTGTTAACGGTGGCGGACTCGCTCGCGCCCCGCAACAGCAGAAACATCGCCATCAACACCACAACGATGGCGGGAAGGTTGACGATCGCACCTTCACCCGGAGGGGCCGTGAACTCGGTCGGCAGAGTGACACCGAAGAGTCTGAAGATCTCGTCGATGTATTGGCCCCAGCCCACCGCGACCGCGGCTACCGAGACGCCATACTCCAGCATCAGGCACCAACCACAGACCCAGGCAACCCCCTCACCCATCGTCGCGTAGGTATAGGAATACGACGAACCAGAGATGGGCAGCGTGCTTGCCATCTCGGCGTAAGAGAGTGCGGAGAATGTGCAGGTAATCCCCGCTAGGACAAACGAGATAATCACTGCCGGGCCGGCCTCGGGAACGGCCACCCCGAGGATGACGAAGATGCCGGTTCCAACGATTGAACCGACCGAGAACATCGTCAGGTTCACGACGCCCATCGACCGCTTGAGCCCGTCAGTGCCGTCGCCGGTCTCGGCAAGGATCGTGTCTACCGACTTAGTGCGCGTCAGTTTTTGGACGAGCGACTGTCCGCCGGACGCGTTTGGAGGTGCCTGAGTACCGCTCACACCTATCCCCTTTCACCACCGCACTTTGAATCTCGCGTGCGACCACATCTGCCGAATCGACCATCCGCATTCACTCACCGCGGGGCCGTCCAGCGATCACGCTAGCGAGGTTCGCGTGCTAACGCGCGCCTACACCCGATTCGTAACATGACGGAAACTCACCAGATTGTCGATCTTCGCCAGCGATGAAACTCCACTTAAGTCACTGTCGGCATAACGCGCAAACGAACCAGTCACGGTAGAACAATGTGACGGGTGGAGATTATCGTTGGAGTGAACCAAGACGCAGCCAGTAGCGATGCGTTGGCGTTGGGCAGCGCGATCGCGCAGACGCTGGACGCCGATCTAGTCGTCGTCAACATCTACCCAAAGAGCTGGGACTTCGTCGGCCCAGCCCATATTGACGCCGAGTGGCAGAGCTTCCTCGTCGAACAGGGCAACGAGACGCTGAACTGGGCACGGGAAGAACTCGACGGTCGCGAGGGCGTCACCTATGTGCTACATCCGAACAAGTCAAGCGGTGTCGGACTTGGCGAGGTAGCGACGAATCGCAACGCCCAGATGATCGTGATCGGCTCGGCACCGGGCGGTAGCAACGGCCGGATTAACGGCGGGAGCACGAGCGATCAACTCTTCCACGGCTCGCCCGTTCTCGTCGGTATCGCACCCCAGGGATACATAAAATGGGCGCCCGAACGGATCAAGCGAGCGGTTGTCGCCTACCAGCCCACACAGCAGTCGGATCACTGCGTCGATGTGACGCTACGGGCGATTGCGAAGGCTGGCCTCAACCCGTCGACGAGCATGCTGGTCTTCAGTATTGTGCAGCGTGTGACGCGGATCTATGGATCGCGCTTAGGCCGTCACGCCGAGGATCAGGTCCTCAATGCGCTTCGCGAACAATCGCAAGACTCACTTAATACGGCGATCGCGCGCGTCGCGGAGGATTCGGCACCCGATGTCAGTTTCTCGACCGAAATCCTCGAGGGCGACAACGTCATGAAAGCACTCGGGCGCTACGACTGGGACGACGCCGACCTGATGATTACTGGCTCGACTGGCGCTGGGCCGATTAGGCGAGTCTTCCTCGGCGATATGACCTACAAACTCCTGCGCGGCTCCACGATCCCGGTAGCCGTGGTCCCTCGATCAGCCGCCCAAGACGACTAGCGGGATTGGTCGGGTGAAGCTAGAACCTCGACTGACACGGTCTCACTTCGGCCCGGGTCGCCATCGCCTGTTCCGCTGCTACTCGTGGTGGAAGGCAGCGTGCCGAGCAGGGCAGCGGTCAGGAGTACCGTCCCGGTCACGGCAGCAGAAACGTTGACTGATCGGCTGGCCATGTCAACCAACGTAGATTAGATCGGCAGGTAGCTAGCCCACGCTTTAATCAATTCACCCGAACGGGCTAGCGGCCAATATGATCGCCAGATGACAGGTAACGAGAAACAGTTGACCTATCGAACGGCATGGCGCCGTGATGCCCCCCAGGAGCATCGAGACGCGCTTGATTTCTGGGCGGCACACGCCATCCTGCCCGAGACGGTTGATCCCAGCGAACGTGCCCGAGAGCTCATCGCGAATGCCTACCTTGGCGATCGTCTTGTCGGTGTCACGACCGGGGTGGTTGCGCGGTTGCCGCAGTTCGCTCGAGAGTTTGTCTTCGTGAGATGCGCGGTTGATCCCGCAGCTCGCCGCTCAGGGGTCGCTTATCATTTGACCGAATACGCTAGCCGGACCCTCGCCCAGTGGGCGCGGAGCGACCCTGACAATCGAATCGCTGGTACCGCAGCGATCGTCGAGAGTCCTGACCTGGCGGGGTTCTCGCACACCCCGATCTGGCCCTTGATCGAACCAGATGCTGGCGACCTACGGGGTGGAGGGGTACTGGTGGGGTACACCCGCGACGGCCAACAGGTCCGCGTTTGTTGGTTCAGCCATACCGTCGTCCACTAACAAGCGAACCAGCAGCAGAGACTTGCCCCGACACCGCGCATCGCGACGTGGTTTCGTGCGAATTTGGTAGGCATGCAGCGAGCGCTATCGGCGAAGGCCTGTTCCTATCCCGTCGCAATCTCGCTACTAGCCGGTGCCTTTGCGTTCGGTATCCCGAGTGCGCCCGCTCGGGCCGATACCTCCGCAGCTTTCGGCCCCAACTCCGATCTGGCAACGACGAATACCGTGCCCGACCTCGCGATCGGTGACATCAACGGCGATGGCGATCGTGACCTCGTCACGATCAACGGGAACGTGACCTCCATCAGCGTCCTGCTGGGCGACGGCGATGGAGGGTTTGGCGCGCCCACGGACTACGCAACAAGTAACCAACCAGCCACCGTTGCGCTCGCTGACCTCAATGCCGACGGCAGAATGGACGTTGTCGCGACGACGAGCGGCGCGCGGGTGGCGGTTTGGCTAGGTCAGTCGAATGGCGGACTTGGGCCAATCAACGAGATCACCGCTGGCAGCTCGAACGACGCGTTGGCCGTCGGCGATATTGACGGGGACGGATTCCTGGACATCGTCATCGGCGCGAAGTACTTCGATTTCTCTGACCCCAGCACCCACAAGGTCACAGCGCTACTCGGTGATGGCGACGGCGATTTCGGTCCACCCACGGCGTTTGTCAAAGCTCACGAAACTAAAGACCTCGCACTCAGCGATCTGAACAATGATGGCTTCCTCGACGTTGTCACGGCAGACTCAGACCCGAGCGTTTCGGTGATGCTCGGCGATGGACAGGGTCAATTCGCGAGCGCAACGCAAACCCCAACGAGCCCCGTGAGCAACCCATCGGCAGTGGCGCTAGGGGACCTCGGCAGAGATGGGACACCTGATGTCGTTGTAGGAACGGCCGATGACTCAAATCCACTCGGGATATTGATCGGCAACGGTGACGGAACCTTCGCGCCGACGGTTGGAGTCACAGCCGGAGACCGGCCCGAGTCCGTGGCACTCGGTGACGTCAACGGTGACGGCAAGCTGGACGTTGTGGCGGGCGACAACAACGGCAGCAGCGCGGACGTCCTGCTCGGAACGGGCGACGGGACTTTCGGCACGCCAGCAGGATTCGCTACATCGCAGACGCCGATGTCGACCGCGCTGGCCGACATCAACAACGACGGAAAACTCGATATTGCGACCGGAGACCGAAGCCTTTCGGTGGCGAGCACTTTGTTGAATACCGCCACCTATACGCCAAAGAACACCGTGTCGCCGAATACTGGGGCGAGTGGAGGCCGGCAGTCAGTGACCATCAACGGGACGAACTTCACCGGTGCGACACGCGTCAAGTTCGGCTCAGCGAAGGCGACGTCGGTCAAGGTCGTCTCGGACACGAAGATTACGGCCGTCACGCCGCCGAACAGCCCGGGATCGACAGCCGTTTCGGTCGTTGGACCGCAGGTGAGCGTCACCTCCACCGACGCGTACTCCTACGACCAGGTCACTCAGACCATCAATAAATCGACGATCCCCAAGAAGCTCAAGAAGCGCGGTAAGACGGTCGTCAACAAGTCGAACGCCACGACTAATCAAGGACAACCGTTGCGGGCGACGGTGACATCGCGTTCGCGGTCCCTCACGAATCGCGGCGATATCTGGTGCCTCAAGAAGAAGAAGGGCCCCAGCCGGAAACTCTCGGTCGTGCTCAGCGGCCAGTGCAAGCTGACCGTCTCGGTGACGTACACCGCCAAGGGAACGAGTAAGTACGCCCCGTTCACTTACACAAAGAAGTACAAGACCAAGCGCGTTCGGTAGGCAGTACTGACCGACCCTAACTTCATCTGGACCCCTCAGCCCCCTACCGACATTGCCCCCACGACGACGCCATTTCAGGCGATGCAGGCTAGCATCGCTGATCGTGAATGGCAGACCGTCCTGGGTAGATCGATTCGGGCCGTACGCATTAGCGATGGGCCTCACCGCAGTCGTCGCACTGCTCTACCTCCAGCCATGGAACCTCGGCGCCGACCAGATCTTCAGCGGCGGCGAAGACATCCTCTATCTGCAGGCCAACCTCGTCGAGGCAGCCCAAGTCGGTCCGTTCGGAACCAATCCGAATCTGGCATATCCGGCCGGGGACAACCTTTGGTCATTCCCTGCGCTCGGCATGGCCATCCTGACGGGTGGATGGCTATTTGTCGGCGTGTTTGGCATGCCGTCTGCGGCCTCCGCATTGCTGCTCATGACGCTGACACTGGTCGCCACTAGCGGCTCCGTGTTGTTTCTGTTCAGAGGACTCATCGGACGTCGGTCCGCCTGGTTGGCCGCGGCGTTGGCCGCGGCACTCGCGATCTCGCCGTTCTTCCTTGCCAAGGTCGGGCACCTCAACGTCGCCACAATCTTCGTGATTCCGCTCGCCCTGGGAATCCTGCTGCGCGCAGAAGAACGCACTCGCATCTGGTTGGTTGCGGCCGCTGGCGCGGTATTCGTCGGTGTCGCAGTCTCTCCGTTGTGGTGGGGTCTCGTGCTCATCTTGTTGTTAAGCGCGATCGGCGTCGGCGTCCTACTTCAGCGCTCGTGGGACCGCGTAATCGCGGTCATCGCGCTCGGGGTTGCGAGCTCACTCGGCGTCGGAATCCAGATCTTGTTGGTCACCCAGGCCACAGGCTCGGGGGAGGCCGTCCAGCGCGGACCATGGGCATCGTCGCGGTGGAGCGGTCAACTCACGGACCTGCTCGTTAGTTCACCGGTGATTAACGACCTGTACCCGAAGGGTCTACTCAAAACCCTTCAAGAGGGTGCCAGCAGCGAGTTCAAGCCGCTCGGCCTGGTGGGCGCAGCCTTCTTTGTTGTGGTTCTCCTACTCCTCCTCAAGTCAATGCCGCAATTCATCCGGGAGGGCTCCGCTGCGGGCACCGTGAAGACGACCCTGCTCATCGTCATTAGCACGGTCACGCTGCTGTTCTTTTTCACTGGGGGACTAGGCAATGCGCAATCTGCGGTCGCCGCCCTACTCGGAACCAGCTCGCCAGCCCGAGTGTTCTCCCGAATTGCCATTTTGGTCGCGATGCTCGGAATGGCCTGGTTCCTGTTGTACTTCACCCGCTGGCGGTCGAGAACCAACGCCTCTAGACCCGCGGTTCTAGGCATCTCTGCGGCTGTCGGGGTATGCGCGATCGCTATCACCGGCGTTGACTTGCAGGCAGTTCCTGCTCCGGCGCACACCGCGGCATCAAACTTCGCGGAGTACGAGGCGGTGAACTTCCTTCGCACAAACATGCAGCCATGCCCCGTAGCGCAACTACCGCAAGACGGAACCCCGACGCCGCGAGCCGTCCCGCGCGATCAGAAGGAGTACCCGAAGGCCGAATTTGATTCGCTGTTCTACTACCGAGGATACGTACCATTCCTGATCGCGCAGGATTACCAGTGGAGCTTTGGGTCGTTCTATAAGGGTTCAAAGACGGCATTAACTGCCGTTGGGCCCTCCCTCACTCCGGCCGCTGTTCCGAGCCTCAAGGAGGCCGGATTTTGCGCCGTACTGTACGACAAGGCGTTAGCCGAATCGCGAGCAGCGAACAAGCTTGAGGGGATTAAAGTCGAAGGAATGCCCGCCCCCGACTTCAGCTCCGAACGGTTCGACGTCTACCTACTGAGGTGAAGATCGCTGAGCGCTCATCGGGTGTGCCAGTTGCGGATAAGGAATCGGTGGAACGCAGCCAGCCCGTCTACGCCGCAGATTGCCCGGTAGGATCTCCCACGGTGTGATGTTGTTCGGTATAGCGAGGTCTAAACCCACGACCCAACAGAAACACTGCAGGAGGGCTGTCCGAGTGGCCTAAGGAGACGGTCTTGAAAACCGTTGTCGGGTAACCCCCGACCCAGGGTTCGAATCCCTGGCCCTCCGCCAAATTTTCCTTTATCTGTGGGGAAATCCCTTGTATTGCAGGGGTTTTCGCGACTTCACTGTGTCCGGTTGTTGCGTCCACTGGTGTCTGCTGGATTCCACTGAAATCCACGTTTTTGCGTACTTTTTCCACATTCCGCGTACTGAGCGCGTACAGGATTGTGGATATCTCAGCATGTGGACGGGCTTTCATTCCGGTTACATGGGTGTTGTTCATGGTATTCAACTCCTCTCCTTCTCGACTGTTAAGCCTTGCTCTGACCGGGCCATTCTAGGCCTACCCTGCGACAGCCGACGGCGATAGCATGACTGGCTTCTTGCTGCCAATGGCTGTAGGAGGCGGACCGAAATGCCCAGGCCGGCCCTCTGTGATGCTCCTATGTTTGTCAAGCGGCGGTTTCTTGGGTTGTGAGCCAGTCGCGATATCGACTGGTGATGTCCAGATTGTGGGCTTTGCCGAGTTCGATGCTGATAGCGGTGCGGGTGAAGTGGATAGTTGGCTGGCGGCGGTTCTGAGGCTGAGGCCGCAGGCGTTTCGTCGTGGTCGTAGGTCGGCGCCGGTTTCGACTGCTTGGGGGTTGGTGAGATGTTGGTAGATCTCGCGGGCGATGAATCGTTTGAGGCAACGAATGATCGATCGTCTGCTGAGCCCTCGGCTTTTGCGCCGGGCGGCGTAGTCCTTGGTGGGTTGGTGGCAGTTCAACCGAACTATGGCTATGCGCCAGAGTGCGTGATTTGCTTGGCGATTCCCGCCGCGATTTAGCCGGTAGTTGACGGTTTTCCCCGAGGATGCTTCCACTGGTGATGCTCCGCACAATGCCGCGAATCCGGCTTGGGAATTGAGGCGTTCGGGGTTGTCCCCGAACGCGGAACTGGGCCGCTGTTCGGGCACGCTTGTCGGCGTTCAGTTGCTCCAAGACCGCGCGCAGCGTGGTGGGGGCAATCACGATCACCGCGTCCATCTGGTTGCTGATCCGTGTTCGGCTGTCACGCGAAGATGTGAACGCGACCCGGATAACTCGGATAGATTCCACAATTCCGTCGTGGGTCTTTGGCGTGGTGTCAGCCTCGCCGTTGAGCGCGGCACGGGCGGCGGCTTCTGCGTCGACGGTGTCGCTCTTGCCGCGCCGGCGGCGTAGTTGCCTGTTGGGTCGATTTACCTCGATCACGCGGTGCCCAGATTCGGTCAAGTATCTGCTTAAGCCCAGTCCGTAGGCCCCGGTTCCTTCCACTCCGATCACGGCCACGTGCCCGTGACCAGATAGCCAGGCTTCAAGGTCACCAATTCCGCCTCGCGATGTTTGGAACGTCTTGGTGTTAACTATCCGTCCAACTTCATCGACGACTGCGGCAACGTGAGTGTGTTTGTGTGTGTCGACTCCGCCGTAAACGATCTGGTTGCTATCTGACATCTTGAGCAGGTTCCCCTCTGAGTAGTTCTCGTTTGGTTGGGGCACCGTCGGTCGGGTTGTCAGACAGGACAGTCATGGTGTTCGCCAAAGCTCCTATTAGGTCACGGCTGCCCGGCCGAGCGGCGCTGCCAGAGGCAAGGAAGTCTTGATCGACAGATCACAGAAAAGACATCACATGAGTGAGTCCAGTCAACGTGTGAGTCAGACCAAGACCCTCGCCCCTGGCACTAGCCGACCGGCGTGTCAACATCCACAGAGTCAACCCACCAGCGGGGTCTAGAGACGTCAGACTGTCTGCGGATTGCATCTCGCACCAGCGAACGAGCCGCGTCCTCCAACGCCTCAAGATCTGCGGGCGGGCCCAGGTGCAGTGGAGGCGAACCAGTCGGTTTGAGCCGTTGCCACGCCGCCACCTCATGCTGCCTGTGGAACCTCGTTGCGTAGCGCAGTGCGGACGATACTTCCCCGGCGGCAACGACAACGGGAGTACTACCGGCCGCGTGGAGCTCACCGCTCAGAGTCAGAGACGGGCCGTCATCGGTCGGTATCACTTCGGTCCATACATCCAACAAGGGGACGCTTCTATGTATGTCAAGTGATTGACGGGGTTTCTTGAATTCGTTCTCGAGTTTTGGATTGACGGGGTTGCTTTCGGGGTCGCCAAATCGGCCCCTGCCTGAATGCTGAAATCAGATGAGCCCCGGATTGCGCTTCGCGCTATCGGTCTGATTGGCCTTTTCGCAGGCTCCTTGCCGCGGTGTCCGTGGTGTAGTTTGACCGTTACCGAGCAGCGCTACTGGACTCTTGCGCCAGGTCTGGTTCGGTCATGATTTTGGTGAGGGTGTGGTGTAGCTCGCGGGCGAGATAGCGTTTGAGGCAACGCCGGATTTCCCTATCAGTTTTGCCCTCAACCCGGCGTTTTTTCGATGTAAGCGCGGGTGCGTGTGCATGCGCGCCAGCGCGTGATCACGATGTCGTGCAGGGCTCGGTTCAACGCGCGATCCCCACCCCGATTCAAGCGGTGACGAATCGTGCGTCCACTGCTCGCGGGGATCGGGCAAACCCCAGCGAGGGAAGCGAATGCGGCCTCGTTGCGGCACCTGCCTAGATGAGACCAGGACACGATCACTTGTGCGGCACTGACCGGACCGATCCCGAACCCGTCGGTCAACGTCGGGACGCTTTGATCGACCAGCTCGGCGAGTTGTTCCTTGTTCTCAACCAGAGCGACACGGCTGGCTTTGATTGTCAGCGCCAAGCGTCGGGCCTCGCAACGGCCGACCACCTGCTCAACACCCTCACCATCACGGCTACGGCGACGGGCGATCTGTCCAAGGCGAGTGTTCGCCAGAGCACCACGGGCAAGTTCACGCTCAGAATCGTCCCCACCCAGCAGCAGGGTACGCAACTGGTTGATGTGCCTGGTTTGGGTGCTGGTCATCTCGCGGCGGGCCACCGACAGGATCCGTAAGGCTTCCCGGTTCCCGTCAGCGCGCGGGACTGGCAACGAACCGGCGTCTAAGTTCAACGCGTTCACGGCCGCCATGTGCGCATCTATCGGGTCGGTTTTGCCCATGCCACGGCGCTCGGATTTACGAGGTGCCTTGGCTTCGATTACCCGCATACCTTCAGCGCTCATAGCCCGGGCCAGACCGATCCCGTAACTGCGGGTTCCCTCCAACGCGACCACAATATTCGGGCCGGGGGCGTACTCGTTTGCCCACCTCATTGCCTGAGCGAACCCGGCATCAGTATTGCTGACTTCTAGCGTTGACAGGGTTGCACCGGTGGGACTGCACATCTCCAAAGCGTGCGTATCGCGGTGGGTATCACCGCCGATGACAGCATCAATGGTTTCTGCAAGCATGGTCATAGTTCTCGAGCTCCTTCGTGTAGTTCGCGGACGTGTCGGCGTCGACCTACAAAGGGTGCTACCAGATGGCATTACTGTGATGAGTCATACGGAACGCTCCGTAGACAAGCTTCTGATCAAGCCAACAGGTTGCGTCAGGTCGACGCCGGCACCCACCACGACAAGTCCCCAAGATGGCACGGATATGAGCCGCAAACCGCGGAAATACTCGGCCAGTTCAGGTATGGGTCAGTAGCGGATACCAGCATCAACACTGACAGGCGACGTCCTTCAAAACCGCCTGCCTACACACTCACAGTTTAGGTAGTAATCGGCGAGAAGTGGTCGATTACTACCTAAACCCCGTGTAAGCCAGACATTGAATTGCTGATCTATTGCCGCTGCTCGCATCTCATCGGGCCACGACCCTTGACATACATAGAAGCGTCCCCGAATCACTATCGCAGGATTTGCTTGGGTGTCCTTAGGTCGCCACAATGGTCCGATGGCTTCCCGTTTTTTCAAGAATGATGATTTCGAGTTTCGTGTCCAGTTTGCGCTGGGCGGCTTGCCATACGGACTTGGTGACGCCGGTGAACTCCTCGCGACGGTTGATGCAATCAAGAACGGGGACAACCAGGAATGGTTCGCTCAGTTCACCGAAACTGCGAAGCGCGTGCATGCGATAGCCGATGACTGTGCCGAGCGGGGGTACGTCATCAGCGCTCGTGATGCCTATCTAAGGGCCAGTTGCTACTACTCCTACGCACTGGAAGCCATCCAGGCGCTGCCCGATACGACTGAGCTGCTACCAACATTTTCAGCGCACCGCGAGTGTTGGGACAACTTCGCGGCGCGCCACGATCCCCCCATTGAACGCGTTGCGATCCCGTATGAATCAACGACGATGCCGGGCTATTTCATCAAGCCCGATGATTCGAGTGAACCTCGACCAACCATTGTTCTCAACAATGGAAGCGATGGACCAATCACCTCGATGTGGCCGAGCGCGAAAGCGGCGATCGAACGCGGCTACAACGCCCTAGTTTTTGACGGGCCAGGCCAGCAACACATGCTCTTTGTTCAAGACATTCCATTTCGTCCTGACTGGGAAGCAGTCATCACTCCAGTCGTGGACTATCTGAGCACGCGCAACGACGTCGACACCGAGAAACTTGCGCTCTACGGAATTAGCCAAGGTGGCTATTGGGTTCCACGCGCGTTGGTTTTCGAGCACCGTTTTGCAGCAGCCGTTGCTGATCCTGGAGTTGTCGACGTCTCTTCATCATGGACCGATCACCTGCCCCACAGCCTCTTGAAGCCGCTCGATTCCGGCGATGAGGCGAAGTTCAATAAAGAGATGGAACTTGGCCTCAAGGTCTCGGGGTTGTTCAGCAAGGGTGCCCGCGAAACAATGGCATTCCGAACACGCCCGTACGGTGTTTCCACTGCGTACGAAGCTTTCAAGGCGGTCAGTGAATACAACATCTCAGACATTGCGCACGAGATCACTACTCCATTAATGATCTGTGATCCCGAGGGAGAGCAGTTCTGGCCCGGTCAGCCTAAGCGACTGTTCGACCTAGTCAGCGGACCGAAAGTTCTGGTTGCTTTCACTAAGAGTGAGGGAGCGGACCGGCATTGTGAACCGATGGCACGCACCCTGCTTGACCAGCGGATGTATGACTGGCTCGCGGCAACATTGGGTCTTTGACCAACAACCGCTGCCAAGATTAAACATGCATGGGGAGCTTAACCCCGCCCCTACTACTTAACGAGTCGCGAGCGTAGCGCGGACTTTCGTTTGCGAAGCGTCGCCGCATCGGCGGCACTTGATGGGGACGCTTCTATGTATGTCAAGTGATTGACGGGGTTTCTTGAATTCGTTCTCGAGTTTTGGATTGACGGGGTTGCTTTTGGGGTCGCCAGATCGACCCCTGCCTGAATGCTGAAATCAGATGAGCCCCGGATTGCGCTTCGCGCTATCGGTCTGATTGGCCTTTTCGCAGGCTCCTTGCCGCGGGATCCTTGGTGTTGTTTGACCGTTACCGAGCAGCGCTACTGGACTCTTGCGCCAGGTCTGGTTCGGTCATGATTTTGGTGAGGGTGTGGTGTAGCTCGCGGGCGAGATAGCGTTTGAGGCAACGCCGGATTTCCCTATCAGTTTTGCCCTCAACCCGGCGTTTTTTCGATGTAAGCGCGGGTGCGTGTGCATGCGCGCCAGCGCGTGATCACGATGTCGTGCAGGGCTCGGTTCAACGCGCGATCCCCACCCCGATTCAAGCGGTGACGAATCGTGCGTCCACTGCTCGCGGGGATCGGGCAAACCCCAGCGAGGGAAGCGAATGCGGCCTCGTTGCGGCACCTGCCTAGATGAGACCAGGACACGATCACTTGTGCGGCACTGACCGGACCGATCCCGAACCCGTCGGTCAACGTCGGGACGCTTTGATCGACCAGCTCGGCGAGTTGTTCCTTGTTCTCAACCAGAGCGACACGGCTGGCTTTGATTGTCAGCGCCAAGCGTCGGGCCTCGCAACGGCCGACCACCTGCTCAACACCCTCACCATCACGGCTACGGCGACGGGCGATCTGTCCAAGGCGAGTGTTCGCCAGAGCACCACGGGCAAGTTCACGCTCAGAATCGTCCCCACCCAGCAGCAGGGTACGCAACTGGTTGATGTGCCTGGTTTGGGTGCTGGTCATCTCGCGGCGGGCCACCGACAGGATCCGTAAGGCTTCCCGGTTCCCGTCAGCGCGCGGGACTGGCAACGAACCGGCGTCTAAGTTCAACGCGTTCACGGCCGCCATGTGCGCATCTATCGGGTCGGTTTTGCCCATGCCACGGCGCTCGGATTTACGAGGTGCCTTGGCTTCGATTACCCGCATACCTTCAGCGCTCATAGCCCGGGCCAGACCGATCCCGTAACTGCGGGTTCCCTCCAACGCGACCACAATATTCGGGCCGGGGGCGTACTCGTTTGCCCACCTCATTGCCTGAGCGAACCCGGCATCAGTATTGCTGACTTCTAGCGTTGACAGGGTTGCACCGGTGGGACTGCACATCTCCAAAGCGTGCGTATCGCGGTGGGTATCACCGCCGATGACAGCATCAATGGTTTCTGCAAGCATGGTCATAGTTCTCGAGCTCCTTCGTGTAGTTCGCGGACGTGTCGGCGTCGACCTACAAAGGGTGCTACCAGATGGCATTACTGTGATGAGTCATACGGAACGCTCCGTAGACAAGCTTCTGATCAAGCCAACAGGTTGCGTCAGGTCGACGCCGGCACCCACCACGACAAGTCCCCAAGATGGCACGGATATGAGCCGCAAACCGCGGAAATACTCGGCCAGTTCAGGTATGGGTCAGTAGCGGATACCAGCATCAACACTGACAGGCGACGTCCTTCAAAACCGCCTGACTACACACTCACAGTTCAGGTAGTAATGGTTCCGGATCCAACGGCGGATTCGGAACCGATACTAGGAAAACCCCCATCAGCGCGGACACCGGGTCACCACTGGTCAGTTCAACGTGGTGGCCAGTATTCACGTCGGCGGCGACTGCGGTCAGTGGAAGTTCGAGGTCGGCGAAATCCCACGAGGGGGTCGCCGCCTCGATGAGGCCCTGCAACATGCATCAGCCTTTCGGGCTATCGCTGACCTTTGATCAAGACAACTCGCGACGGCATGAGTAGGGTCTGGTCACCGCGCTAGTGTGTGTTCGGCGTCGCATCAGGGCCAAATGAGGAGAGTATCGTGGGCATATTTCCGCACCGAGGAACGTCGGGCACGCTAGTCGCGGCCGCGGGTTTGGTCCTTGCGTCGGTGACCCTGGTTGGGTGTTCTAGTAGCCAGGAGAGCAGTAGTCCAACGTCTGCGCCACCGTCACCTTCTGCACCCTCTGCGCCCTTGTCCCTCACCGCCGCGTGCCAGGAGTTGGCGACGACGCTGACTCCAATGTTCGATTCGCAGATCAGGACAATGAGCCCAGCCCAGCAGGCCCAAACATATGAAACCGCACGGACTCAGCTGCAAGCCGCTGTTGCCAGCATGCCCGAAAAGGTGAGGTCGGATGTGGACTCCATCATCGCTGCGATTCCGCTGATGGTGTCTGCCAATACCCTGGAACCGGCGTCAGAGCCGGCAGTGGGTGCGCCCGGGTCGGCAAGTGATCAGGCCTTCGAGAAGCTCATCGCGCCAGCAAAGGCAGTTGAGGGTACCTGCAAGACGGTAAACGTCACTATCGGTTAAGAGACACGTTACGAAAAATGCCAATCTTCTCTGGGTGTCTGGTCGAGTGCGATTGAATGCTCGCAGTGCGAGGGGCAAGGGGTTGCTTTGACGACTGACAGGTTGCGCTCTCGGCAGAACGTAGCTCCTGCTCGATGAAGAGACCGTTCCCGTGCAGATTGCGAACCGGGCGCGAGCACCTCGGCTCAGTGGGGCGTTACCCGCAGCGACGGAAGAAGCCCAACCTCTCTTCGTCACCGCTGAAACCCTGAGTTCACGCCAAGCCTCTCGATTCGACGAGGCGGGCTGGTGGTACATCTCATCGAACTGTTATCACGTTGCACACCTGGTGGGGGGCCCCAAGCACGCCGATTCCTCGACCACCCTCCATAGAACGCCAATGGCCCGTTGAGAAGTCACGTGTTGTTCACGCATTGCTCGTTACTAACCTTGCCAACGAGCCGTGTCGCCGAGGCACCAATCGGTGAACCGTTTACCGGCGTGCGGGGTGGTCTCAGAAATGAGTAGCCGACGACCTTTAAGGTCAACACCGGACCACCGCAACCCGATCGCCTCGGCTGGACGCAACCCCGCGTACAGCCTCGCCCGCTCGACGTTCGCTGTGCACGTCACACCGATCACCTGCGCAAAACCTTCAGCCAGAGAACGCCGTGACGTGCTCATCAAGTTGTCCCACGATGCTGCCAACACCTCAACAGCAGCCTCAGCAAAAGTGGGACCTGATTTCGTTTTCTTGGCGTTCAGCAGTGGCGCACCGGAGTCTTCATCAAAGTCTCGGCCGGCGGAACGAGCCGAGTTGACCTTAGACAGGAACGCCAGGGCGGCGGTCTTCGTTGGGAAGTGTTTCGTGCAGGGCCGGCCGTCAACCCGCCACCGGACCCGCCACGAGTTCTTGCGACCGTCAGCAAGCTGCGAGACGGTCGGGGCCGTCACTGTGTGCGTCATGGCCGAACCTCCGCCGCCAGCATCCAGTCTTCGAGCCAGTCAGTTCGCACCAGACGTTTACGCCCCAACTCGACGTAGCGGGGGCCTTCTCCGCACGCCCACCATTTGTACATTCCGGCCCGGGAGCAGCAAGCGACATCGCACGCTTCGAGCACTGTTAGCCACTGCATATTTTCACTCACAGGCCGGACCGTCCGGAAAAACCATCGGGCTCCCAGACCCCCAGTGACCGGCGAATTCGGGCTGTTTCGCGTACAGCCGCGTACTGAGCGCGTACTAAACCTGGTGAAAGTGGGTGCCGGATGCCGAAAAACCCTTACAGCACAGGCACTTTCGCTTTTCGTTACAATTTGCTTGAAAACCGTTGTTGGGTAACCCCCGACCCAGGGTTCGAATCCCTGGCCCTCCGCCAGATTTCCTCTTAATGCCAGGACATACGGGGTTGTAGGAAAACGCTACTTCACCCGCATGATGAATGCGGACTTCGCCAACGGGCTCGTTCCATTCGAGTATCTCGCCTCAACAGTGACTCGGTAGCGCAATACGAGGCCTCTAATATCCCCGCGGGGTCGCAGACTTGCCCGCAACAGTTGCTTGCGCTTCACGGTCAGGCTCGTCTTCGACGTAGCGAAGCGAGCCGCCAACCATGCTTGCGTCGGTCATCACAGTGAGCCCGGTCGCGGTGAGGATAACGTCGACCTTGGGTTCGCCCGCGGTCGGCAATTGCGGGGTGCTGACACCGGGGTCTTCCCAGCTTGGTCCGGGTGCTTGGACTTGCCAGCGGCCCGTCTGCGGTACCTCGACTCCTGTCATGCCTTCAGTCACACCGAATATCGCCGGTGTTGACACGGTCACGTCTCCGCCGCTTTGGGCGGCGACAGGTGCGCTCACGAGCTCAGGCCCGCCAATCGGGTCGATTTCGTTGCTCGGGGTGGGTTGGACGACGCCGTTTAGCGTGGCCGTTTCGAGGTAACGAATGTTGCCGCTGATTGCCTCGGCAGGCAAAACCAGCGTCGTCCCAGTAGCGCCGGTGATGTCATTCCAGGTGGTCCCGTCGAAGTACTGCCAGATCGGCGCGACCACAAGCCCGGGAGCTGTGATGTTGAAGTAGTTACCTGGCGTCGCCGTCAACGTTGCGCCGACCACCCGCGCGCTCGCGATCGATGCCGGGGTAGCCGGGATCGGACCGTCTATGAAGCTTTCCATGCGGTGACGACCAACGCGGCTCGGCACCTGTTTAACGAGAACGAAGTCGGCAGCATCGAGGTAGGCAAGTCCGCCGGATTTTCCCACCTCAGCACCGATCCATACACAGTCGCGCCGACCGAGTTGGTCGACAAGGTAGTCGTGAACGCGACATGGACCGGCGGTCGAAAGGTCGACCTCGATGCACTCCGACCGGAGGGCTAGTCGCGATAGCCTGGTAAGTCACGATCCAGTTTGCGCAACAGTCCCGGCCAAGCGAGATCGCCACCCATTCCGTTCGTGACGGCGTCGAGGTTCGCCTTGACCCCATCAATGATCAGTGGGTTGATCTCGACCAGTTCACCGCCACCACTCTGTGCGAGAAGTTGAATTTCGCACGTCTTCACAAGGTTGTACATATTGAGGAACGCCTCAGCAACGGTCGATCCGACCGTCAAGAGTCCGTGGTTGCGAAGAACAAGATTGAGTGCTGTTCCGATGTCCGCGACCAGTCGGGGCTTTTCGTCATCGCGGAGCGCGATTCCTTCGTAATCGTGGTATCCGATCGATGCCAGCGCAACCGAGGCCTGCTGTGAAATCGGCAATACTCCACCAGCCTGAGCGGATACCGCTACACCGGCAGGGGTATGGGTGTGCAGCACACATTGGGCATCTTCACGGGCTGTATGAATCGCGGAGTGGATCACGAATCCAGCGGGGTTGACCGGGTAAGGGCTCTGGCTGACTTTGTTTCCTTCGAGGTCAACCTTGATGAGGCTCGAGGCGGTGATCTCTTCGAAAAACATCCCGTAAGGGTTGATCAAGAAGTGATGTTCTGGCCCAGGGATACGAACTGATATGTGGGTGAAGACCAAATCATCCCAGCCGTATAACGCGAGTAGTCGATAGCCCGCTGCCAAATCAATACGTAGGCCTACCTCAGCATCCGAGATGGTGTCCGATTCAAGTTGCGTCGTCATAGATATTCCCTTCCGACCTCATCGAGTCTCCGAGGCGAAATCTCGCAGCTCAGCCTGGACAGTATCTCGATGATGTTGCAGCCCACAACGTGAACTTGCTGAATCGTACCCGCAATTCTGGGGTGCAGTCCGACCTGCGGCCAGGTCGCATTGAGACCGGAACCAGTCGCCTCCGAGGTATCGGTGAAGCCGTCGTGTTGAAGCTCCCGCATGATCCTGTGGTCGGGGGTGGCGTTGAACGTCAGCGGTAGCCCTGGGACCGCCACCTGCTGCACTTCGCAGCGTGGGGGTTCCGGGCGAGGACTATCGAACCCGAAGGACGTTGACTTCCTTGTAGCGCGCGTACCCTCGCTTCGATTTGGCCACCGCTTTCAGCTGACACTTACCGGGCCGCAAGCCGTAAACCTTTCCTTTGCGTACCGAACAAACACGCGGGGTCTTCGACGTCCAACGCACCTTGACACCAGCGTCAGTACGAACCCGAAGTGACTTCTTCTTGCCTACTCGAACCCGCTTCGGCCACTTTTTGATGTGCTGCTTGTTAAGTGCGGCTTCGCGCTGCGGTTTTGGAATCGGGTTGGGCGCACGCACGACGTTACTTGCCGGTGAGGGCATGGCCGCCCCTCCGTCGTTTGTCGCTGAGACGAAGAAGCGGTAATCGACTCCCGGCGTTGCCCCGGTAGCGACGCATGAGCGTGCACCGGTTGTTTTACACCCGGCACCGAACGGTTGCGATTCCACGGTGTAGCCGGATACCTTGCCACCATCAAATTGGGATGGTGGCGGCTCCGCCCAGGAAACAGACACCCCATCAGCACCAACTACAGCTTTCGGGATCGCGTCCGGGCTGTGGTCCGGTGCGCAAATCCCGTTGCTACGAGACAGCTCGATCACACCCATGTCCAAGATCTGTCCAAGTTCAAGCGAGACGAAATCAGACGCGGGGAACGTCTCCGCGCCTCCGGAATACGCACGCTTGTAGAGGCAGGCCGCGTCGAAAAACTCAAATCGGTGCATCCCGGTCCGGAAGCCATTTTGTTCTAACGTGGCTTTGTTCCCCCCCCTGTGTTCCGCCTGCGGAAGCACCGGACGCGTCATGCCCGGTCATTAGGATCCAGGAATTCTCGTCGATCGGTTCGCCACCGGGTCCTCGCAAGGAGACCTTAGCGACCGCTCCGAAGTCAAGCGCGACATCAATATTCTCTGTCAGGTTCCCGTACTCGACATTGACGGGAGCAGCACCCTCCGGTGTCTCCGATTCCCCGTAGTACTCGTAGAAGAAGTTGTGATTCCAGTCCATGATCAGGAAGCGATACTCCCCTGTTGCCAAGCCCCAAATCTCGTAGGTCCCATCGTCGTGGATCCGCTTCATATCGACCTCATTTCCCAGCGAGTCGAGGATCTGCACCCAAAACGTGCCAGTCTGAAGGTCGACGCCGCGGGAATCGGTGATACGTCCCGCTATCCCACCTGTGTACTTCGCATCGAAATCGATCCCGGAGACAGTTTCTGTACCAACCTCAATGCGCTGAGCGGTCTCGAAGGACTCACCGCCATAACGCTGCAGTGCGTACACGTCGTCCGATTCGAAGAAGGTCACGACGTAAGCGCCTGGCTCAAGGCCGGTTAGCGTGTAACTACCGGAAGGATCGACCTCTGGTTGTTGCCAGCTTCCGCCACCGCCCTCTCGATAAGCAGAGACCCTCGGCGCGGTTCCGGGACGCATCTGACCTGTGGGCCAGGTAACCGTTCCGCTGATCGCCCCCGCCTCGGTCGTGTCGCCGGCCGCACTACTTGGGGCGACAACCACCATCGCCGTCATAAGTCCACTGACGACGGTCACACCTACCGCCCGCGCGATAACGCGGCGCAACACAAAACGATCCATTTTGCTCCCCAGGTAATACCGTTGACCATGGAGCCATTTTGACGAAACTATCCAGTTTCATCGACCCATTCTGCGCCGAACCATGATCAAGTAACCAGAATGATACGAGTTGCAGCGCCTCCCGGCTAGAGACAACGCCAACTTGTGGGCAACTACCAGCCCATACTGCCCGGAATCCCCTTGAACGGGCCCACGACATCTGGCGTTATCCAACCGCCGTAGAAGCTGCCTGGCTGCGGCTCTACATCGATTCCATCGACCGTCACCGAGTCCATCTGCGGCACGTAGAGCGCAACGCGATCAGCAATTGCCTCGAATCCAGCCCACGGTTTCGGGTAGCGCCATGCTGCCTTCTTCGCCACGACCTCCGGCGACACGGCAGTCACGCCGAATGCATCCGCCACCGACGTAGTCCCAGCATTCGGATACCCCTGTGGATCATCACTGTCGTGAGTGCGTCCACCACCAAGCACGTCGTAGTACTCGGCCGGACCTTTGAACTCGCACACCGAGGAGCCAGCGGTCAGGCGCAGCGAGCCCGCGCGGAATGCCGACATCGGCAGGTACCAGGTCGGCGGATGGCTCGTCTCCAGCGCCTTTAGCGAATCCGTGGTGTCAGCGATGATCTCGCCGCCGAGGCGAACGATGACCCGTCGGTTGTCGGCAACGATCACGGGCGGCCGCGGAAACGTCCACACGCTGACTTGGCCGGGCCCAACTGGTTGCGGCACCACCCCTGGTGGCAAGCGGTTAGCCATCTGTCATCCCGGTTCTCATGAGTCCTAGTTAACAGGATCGGGCAGCATCTCCGGGCTGTCGACGGCCGCGGCATTCGGTCGACGCTTCAGCCCAATGGCCAGCAAGATCGCAGCGATGATGCCACCGACGATCAAAATCCCTGCGGTGGCAAGCATCGCTGTGTTGAACGCCGCGGAATAGAGGGCTGGATCGGTCGACACGCTGCCATCTTCTTTGGTGATCCCAATCGTGATGATCGTCGAGGTCAACGCGACACCGAGTGAGTAGCCAAGCTGGCCAACAGAAGTCCGCGACGAAACAACCGCCGACAGGTACTTCGCTGGAGCCTCGGCAACGTATTCGCGAGCCTGCACGACAGCCACAAGCACCATGCCGCCGCCAACCAGAACCAGGAAGGGGATGAACGCGACGATGGTTGTCTCAACCGTTGTGAACGCAACGGACAGCGTTCCCACGACCATCATGATGAATCCAACGGACATGACGATCACCGGAGACCGGCCCTTGGCCAGAAGTGCGCCACCAAGGAATCCGGCCACCACTGCTGCCAGCAAGAACGGCATCTGCGAGACGCCGACAACACCAGCGGGAACCTCAACGACCTTCTGCCAGAAGTTCGCCGACTGCAGCTGCATCACGGACTCACCGAAGTTCCACAAGATTCCGGCAAGCACCGCAGCCACAAAGATGGGGCTCTTGAACAACCGAATCGGGAAAGATGCCTTGCGCGACTTTCCTTCAATAACGGCCCACAGACCAAGCAGGACAAGGCCGATCAGGATCGTTCCCCAGAACAGCGGAGAGGTCAGCGATACGGCGGCGAAGCTGACGCCAAGTAGGAGCAGAACCATTCCTAGGCCAAGCGTGCATAGGCCAAGGGTGTCGAACTCTTTGGCGCCACGCCGAGACGTCTCAGGCAGGGCCGCGGGCACAACGAACAACATCACCAGGCAGATAGCGGGCACCAGCACGAAACCAAGTCGCCAGTTAATTCCGATCAGCACAGAGCCGATAACGCTGAAGACGATGAGCAGGACATAGAGCATGCCGGTCCACTGTCCAATGACCTTGGGAATGCCCTTCTTACCGGCGATCTCCGGCACCATCGAGAAGGCCCCGGCAAACAGCGCGCCCATGCCAACTCCGGCAATGATCCGACCAATGATTAGAACCGTGAAGTCCGGTGATATGGCGACAACAATGTTGCCAACCATCTCCAAGACCAGCCCGATCATGATGACTTTTCGAACACCGATGCGGTCAGCGAGCGCACCGACGGCGATGACTGTCGCCGCGAGACTCAAGGTTCCGACAGAGGCGGCCAGCGACAAGCCAAAACCTTGGATACCCAGATCCTTAGATACCGACGACAGTGCGATATTCATGACTCCGGGGTCCGCGCTTTGCGTTGCTGCGAGCACCGCAATCACAACGACGGCGAAGAATCCAAACTCACGCTTGGACCCTGACTCGACAGCGTCTGCTGGGAAGGGCAAGGATGACGACATAGGTACCTCCGGTTGAGCCCGCTCCCTGGCAACTACGTCCTGGAGCCGCAAGCTTCCTGCTGGCGTTACTGATAGCGATTGGCGCGCCGCCGACGCTAGTAGTTCGATGGGATCATTGCCCAACGAACTACTTCTTGGGCTAACCGTGAGTGGGCGGCCGATGGTTGCGGCTTACGCGGTCATGCTGGTGAACGCCCCAAGCTTTGTCGTATCGATCGGAGTCTGGCGGGTCGTCGAGAAGTCGGTCGTCTCCAGGTCGATGACGCGAACGACTGGATCGCCGTGCGTCCGGTAGGAGTATCGCTTCTGCGTCAAATTCGAGATCGTCGAATAGTCCGTGATCTCGTCCACGGGCTTGCCGCCAGGTCCGGGTTCACGCACGATTCCGACGGGGATATCAAAGTTGTTCAGGATGTGCAGGGTCGCCATCTCTGCCTCGTCGCTGGTCTGAGCCTGCTCGCTGGCGGCCACCATCGTGAACGCGCGGATTAGTCGTGACGGCGGAGTCCAGTCACCGGGGAGTCCGCGATAGCCAGCGCCTTGACCTTCGACGGCCAGCGCCATGCCCTCGACTGAGATTCCAGTCGGCGACATCGGGCTCATGCCCACAAAGTTGTTGAGGTTCGTGAGGTGCCACGGCAAGTACGGTGAGTTCGTCCCGACGCCCGCCGGGTTGTCTACGACGACGTGACCATCTGGATGAAACTCGATCGCCAACGATCCCTGCGAATCGTGCATCAGAATGTGACACGGAGGCGCAAAACCCATTCCTGGATCGAGGCCGTACACGTTGACGGACTCCATCGCGGTCTTGACTTCGGCGAGGTTCTTGCACGTTCCGAGGAGGAACGGAATGACGTCGATCTCCGACAAGTCAACGCCCCCACCCTTGGGCTCCTGGTACGTGCAGTGACCTGGCATGTAGAGGAGGTGAGCGGACACTCCTTCGGTGTTCATACCGTCGGTCAACCATTGCGGGTTGCCAAAGGCACAGATCCCGACGACACCGTACGTGGCAGTCCACGACTTGCCAGCTGGCTGGTTCGATGCCTTCCCGACGAAGTCAGATGCAAGAACGGCCGTCCCAAACTGGAGCATGTTCGGGAATTCCATCGTGCGTCCAACAGTGACGGTCGAGTCGACCGCGGGGTTCATCTTAAAGTTCGTGCACATGATCGGGTACTCCTTTTTCTGTAGAGGAATATCTAGTTTTGTATGGGGGAATATCTAGGGCCTGGCACGGACCATTCGGCACGAGCTACTTGGTGGGAACTACTGGCCCGGTGGGCGCTTTTGCTTTGGGCTTCTCGCTACGCCGCAGCACGACGAGCGCAACGAATCCGGCAACGACGAACATCGCCGCGAGGATGAAACACATCACAGCGAACGCGCCCCCGAGGGCCTCGATCGCCTTCGGGAGCACCTCGGGATTCGAGGGCGGCTGACCAGTGATCGCGAACTGGCGAATCTGCTCCGCAGCGTCCCCACCGAGTGCCTCTTGGGTCCGGCTCCGGGTTATTGAGTCGATGATGACCGTCGACAGTGCCAGACCCATTGCGTAGTAGAACTGCCCAATTGTTGTTCGGGACGACGAAACAGCTCCGTAGTGTTCCGGGTCTGCCTCCGCCAAGATCAGGCCACCGTAGGGAATCGACGGGACGATGATGCCGATTCCGGTGATGATCAGGGCGGGTAGGTAAGCGATCACGCTGTCGGGTGCGGACATCGATGTAACACCGAAAAGTACGAGACCACCAGCCGAGATCACACCTCCGGCCATCGTTGCGCCACCGTTGCTGAGCTTGCCCGCGCCCATCAGCCGTCCGGTCACGAGTGCACCCAGAACTGCTGCCAACAGGTAAGGCAACTGCGAGAGGCTCAGTCCGAGTCCGGATAGGTCAAGTTGGTACTGGAATAGCGTGCTGAATGACAGCAGCATGGCACCGCTGCCGAGGTTGTAGATCAACCCACCGAGTAGTGCCGCGATAAACAACGGCCGGGCGAATAGTCGAACCGGGAAGAACGCCTCAGGATGCGCGCGCTCCCACAGGTACCACCCGATGAGCAGCACCGTACCGATGAGCAGGGGCACCCAAGCCTGCGGATCGCCGAGCCCTTTGCCCACGTAGGAGATGCCATACAAGAACGCAATGACGCCGATTCCCAGCAGGATTTGGCCCGTGGCATCCCATGACGTTGTTGACTTCGGGATCTTCCCATCCTTGGGCAGGATGACGAAGCCAACAAACATCGAGATGATCGACGCAACCGGTACAACCAAGAATGCGATCCGCCAATCGACCCCGACCAGGGTCGCACCGACAAACGACAGCACCACTGCGAAAGCGCCGCCTGATGCGCCGTAAACTCCGAGTGCACCGGCGAGCCCACCCTTGCCCGAGGAAAACAATTTGACGTAGGCGAAGCTAGCGCCGAAGACCGCACCTAAGCCGATACCTGCCAATGATCGGCCGAGTAGGAAGACCGATGAACTGGGTGCGACCGCTACCAAAACGTCGCCAATTGCGCTCAGGATCAAACCAGCGGTCAGGACCTTCAGGCGTCCGAGCCGGTCGGCCAACATGCCAGTCGTGATGACCGTCGCGGCCAACATGAACGTACTGATACTTGCCGCCAGGGCCGCTAGCGAACCCATCTGCAATTCTTTCGAGGCACTCAGCAGGGCGCTCGATGCGATGTTGGGGTCGGAGGCTTGGACGGCAGTGAGCAGGCCAAGAAAGCTCAGCGCCACGATGTGGCCTTTCGCGGGCTTCGCGGCGCCCGCAGCAGCAGCGGAAGTGGGACCTGCGTTAGACATTCATGCTCCTGTTTGTTCGGTAGTGAACTTTCGCCGGTGTTGGGTAGGAAACGGGTGGTGTTGTAGGAAAGTGGGGGGCTAGTTCAGGTCTAGATCCCAGGCGCGGACGCCACCGATGACGCCGGCAACGTTGGGAACAATCGTCACGTCGGAGCCGAGGTCGACCTTGAGGCGCTGGGCGTTGCCGCCACCGACGTAGAGGTGATCCCAGCAGAAGACGGGCCGCAGTCCGTCGACGACGACGCGCATCCGTTCACTCCACTTGCGCGGGCCGAGTTCGCGCAGTTTGTGGATGCCTATCCAGGTGTCGTAGGTGGCGTTCTTACGGACCGGCGCGTGCGATATTTCCAGGTGCGGGGCGAGCCGGCCGTTGTTGTATACCGCGCAACCTAAGCCAGTGCCGAGGGTGAACATGACCTCAAGACCCTCGCGTTTAATGACGGCGGCACCCTGGACTTCGGCGTCGTTGAGTACCCGCGTGGGTTTACCGAATGCCTCTTGCAGGATCCCTTGAGCGTCCCAGTTCCGCCAGGCCTCAACCAACGCCGGATCCTTGTCGGTGTAGGGCCCGGCGACAGTTGGATAGTGCGGGGTTCTGATGACGCAACCGTTACGGATCATGCCGGGCATTCCGACGGTGACGCGGTCATATTCCGGGAGGCGCTTGGCGAGCATCGTGAGGGTTCGGACGAACCGTTCCGGCGGCAACGGGTACGGCGTTTTGATGCGAAGATGCTGAGCGAGCATCTCGCCGTTCTCGTCCAGGACAGATGCTTTGAGGCCAGAGCCGCCACAGTCGATCCCGAGGGTTCGGATGAAACCCGGTCCGCTCGGAATCTCGCTAGTGACGCTCACGTGGCAAGAGTGCCCGACCTGGACCACCTCACGCAGCGCGAAGAGGACCGACGGGCTGCTACTGACGCGCTGTTACTCCTTTGGGGCAGGCACCCAGGGGGCAGGTTCGCGCTTGAGGAACGCACCCATTCCGGCTTGCGCCTCGGCCGATCCGAACAGTTCTGCGGACAGTTCCGCCGTCCAATCGAACGCTGCTTGACGTTCCATCGTGCGGACTCTACGCAGCAATTTCTTGGTGGCTGCCAATGCGTGCGGTCCGCCGCGTTGAAGTTGATCGATGTAGGTGCTGACGGCGGCCTCCAGCTCATCGTCGGCGACCACCTTGTTCACCAAACCGGAGTCGACGGCGCGCTGTGCGGAGACTCGCTCGCCGGTGAGCAGCAACTCGTAGCCGTCGGCGACCTTCATCCGTTGCAGGCACACGACCGAGATCACGGCGGGCGCCACCCCGAGGCGCACTTCGGAGAACGCAAACTTGGCTGACTCCGCTGCAACGGAAAGGTCGCACGCAGCGACGAGGCCGTTACCGCCACCGGCGACGTGTCCGCCCACCTTGGCGATTGTCGGCTTGGGGTGGTCAAGGATCGCGTTGAGCACGTGAACGATCGCCTTCGGGCCAGACCATTTGGCGTCGGCCGCCGCAGCGCTACTCGCGCCTTGCAAATCTGCCCCGGAGCAGAACGTGTTCCCCGATCCGGTGATAACAACGACGCGCGCCGCATCATCGACCGCTGCATCCTCTAACGCTTGGTGCATCTGCTGGAGGGCCTCGATCGTCATTCGGTTGCGTAGATCTGGTCGATTCAGGGTGATCGTTGCGACCCCGTCGGTGAGCTCGTAGGTGACGGAAGCGGACTCAGTTTGCTGGTCACTCTGCAGGTCATCGGACACAGGTAAATATTCCTTTCGAACGTAACGTGCACTGGTGGTTGAGGTGGGAGGAATCGACGAGCGCCTAGCGCTTGGTCATCCCTTCCATCATCGTGATGACGCGCAACATGACCTCGTCGGCGCCGCCACCGATGGAGGTCAAGCGACCATCGCGGAAGTAGCGCGCCGGCCACATCTCCTCGGCGTAGCCCATCCCGCCGTGGAACTGCACGCACGCGTCGGCAACTTCACGTTGCAGCCGACCGGTCTTGAGCTTGGCGATCGTGGCCATCCGCGAGACGTCTTCTCCGGCCGCGTAGCGCTCGCCAGCGGTGTAGGAGTACTCGGTGATGATGTCGATCTCGGCAATAAGCTCAGCGAGCCGGTACTGGATGTACTGGTTGGCCATCAGCGGTTTGCCGAACGCATCACGCTGTTGTAGGTACTCCTTGGTCCGCTCGATCGCCCGGCGCATTGAGCCGCAGACCATGTAGGCCGCGATCAGGCGCTCGTCTTGGAACTGCGACATCTGCTGCTGGAATCCGCGACCGATCTCGCCAACCGTATTCGCGACGGGAACCCGCACGTTGTCGAAGACCAGCTCCCCAGTGTCGGAGGAGTGATTGCCCATCTTCTTGATTGCTCGACCGACTGAGAAGCCAGGTGTATCGGTCGGGACGATGATCTGGCTCATCCCCATGTAGCCGCCCTCGTCGCTGGTCCGAGCCAGCAGGCAGATCCAGTCGGCCTGGGTTCCACTGGTGATCCACATCTTGGTGCCGTTGATCACCCAGTCGTCGCCATCGCGGACGGCGCGGGTCTTGATCCCGGCCACGTCGGACCCGGCGTCGGGCTCCGAGACGGCAACCGAGGTCACCATCTCGCCGCGCATTGCGGGGGCCAGGTATGTGCGCTTGAGTTCGTCGCTGCCGTACTTGGCCAAAGCCGGGGTCGACATCGATGCCTGGACGGCGATCGCCATCGGAACCCCGGCCACATCGCACGACCAGCCGAGCTCTTCGCCGAGGATGATCGTGTACGTGTGATCGGCTCCCTGGCCACCGAACTCTTCCTCATACTCGAGGCCAAACATGCCGACGGCAGCCAGTTTTGGGTACAGCTCGTGCGCGGGAAAGATGCCTGCTTCTTCCCACTCGTCGACGTAGGGGTTGATCTCGGATTCAATGACCGCGCGGACGGATTTGCGGAACTGCTCGTGCTCGTCGGTGAACCTCATGTCGTACTCCTTTTTTTGGGTGTGGGAGTGGGTAGGGCGGCGGGCGGGGCGGTGGGTAGTGCGGTGGGTAGTGCGGTGGGTAGTGCGGTGGGTAGTGCGGTGGGTAGTGCGGTGGGTGGGGGAATGGGTAGGCCGAGGGCGCTGGCCCACAGCCGGGTCAACGTGTCGGAAACAACCTGCGGATCGTGGCGTTCACGGCGCACGAGCCACTGGCGGCCGAAGCCCTCGACCATCGCGCATAGTGCCGACCCCGCGAGGTACGGGTCGAGGTCGCGCTCCACGGTGCCGTCGCGTTGTAGCCGACGGATTCCGGCGACAGCACGCTCAACGTAGCGCTGCCGAAAGTCGGTCAGGAGCTGCCGATATTGGGGATCGCTCGTCCCAACCTGCTCGACAACTTCCAGGAGCCGCGAGTGGGTGGTGTAGCTGTCGAGGTACCGCCGGTTTGCCTCAGCTATCCGCTCAACCGGATCGGCCTGTTCCTGCCCGATCCGCCACTCCCGATCGAGCTGCGCGGTGAGCTCGTAGACGACGGCCTGGAACACGGCCGCTTTGTCCTCAAAGTAGGTGTAGACGGTGCCGTGGGCGACTCCTGCCTCGACAGCGATATCGCTAATCCGGGTATCTGGATAGCCCTTGTCCTCGAAGACTTTGCGAGCCGCGACGAGGAGCGCCTCGCGGGTCCGACGACCGCGTTCGGTCAGCGGATCTCGCTGGGCGGAACCAGTATTCGACGCTGAGCCAGCAGCAGCCCCTCGTGCGGCACCTCCCTGCGCCGCGGTTTGCGCCTTCGTCATCGTTGTCATCGCTACGACACGCCCTCGGTCAGGGGCAGCGCGTTCTCCGGAATCAGGTCAGACGGGAGGCGAATCAGGCGTGCCCGGAACTGCTCGCCGAGGCCTTTTGCTTGTGGATCCAGCCGGTTGGTCTCAGCCACGCCACGGTCCAGCAGGCCGTGAATAACGACGTTAATCGCGCGCAGATTCGGTAGCCGGTAGACGTCGACGCCGAGCGGATCAGCCTCGGGCAACAAGTCGCGCACCCGATCTGCGGTTAGCCACCCTTCAAGCCACGCGTAACGCAGATCCGACTGCCCATCGGTCATCTCTGGGACCCAGAACCCGACGTTGGCGGCGCCACCCTTATCGCCTGAGCGTGCCCCAACGAGCAGCCCCAACTGCACGAGACCAGCACTGGTGGTCTCGTGGGTTTTATAGATCGGCAGGTGCGGCGGATCGATCGCATGCCACTGCGGGCGCGGACCGCCATAGCCGCCGGGAGAGACCTCGAATGGCTCCTCGCCGTCGACGTGCACGACGACCTTGACGGTCTTGGGATCAACCGTCGTCGGCCAGTAGACGCCGAACGGAGTCCCCTGCGCGGGCGGTGCTGTCGGGAACATTCCCGGGTACGTCGCCAGCGCCGATTCGACGATGACGGAGGTGAACGGGCGACCAACCTTCTTCGGATCAGAGTCCTTCGCGGTGATCCGCAAGAACGACTGGGCCTGAGCCAGATTCACCGGGTTGCTCTGGCCGGTATGCAGCAACGTGACGTCGAGTTCGGTGACGTCCAACGTCGACAACGCCGCTAGATCTCCAGGGAGGTGGTAGTACTCCTCCGCCTGATCCAGAGTCACCCCGGCGATCGTTCGCAGCGCAAGGTCAGCCTTTGCTTGTACCTCTAGGCCGGTGAGTACGAGGGTGACGGTGTTGCGGAATCCACCGACCGTGTTGACCGCGACCTTCAGCGTTGCCGGGGGTAGTTCGCCGTGAACCCGACCGATTTCGACGCGGTCTTTACCAACCTCGTTGATCGTGATCGAGTCGAAGCGCGCCGTGACGTCGGGATTCAGGTACGCCGGTGACCCGAGTTCGTACAGCAACTGCGAGGTAACCGTTCCGATGCTGACCTCACCACCGGTGTTCTCGTGTTTGGTGATGACGCTGGACCCGTCGTGCGCGACCTCGGCGATCGGGAACCCTGGATGTTCCAGACCCTGCACCTCGGTGAAGAACGAGTAGTTGCCGCCGGTTGCCTGCGCGCCACATTCGATGACGTGGCCCGCGACCAGCGAACCGGCAAGCGCATCGAGCTGGAACCGATCGCCAGCCAGCGCATCGTCGTACGACCAGCCATGCCACCAGGCTGCCGGTCCAATCACCAGGGCGGCGTCGGTGACGCGACCAGTGATGACGACATCGGCCCCGCGCTCCAGCGCTTCAGTGATGCAGCGAGCCCCGATGTAGGCATTCGCGGTGAGGGGGGCGAGTCCGACGTCGGTGAGCTCCTCGCCGGTATCCAGGTTCGTCAGCATCTCGCCTGCGGCCTGCAGCTGTGCGAGGTCGGGCATCAGATCGTCTCCGGTTACATAGGCGATCTTCAGGTTCTCCAGCCCCAGTTCATCGGCCTTCTCGCGCAGCGCTTTGGCGCAACCTTCCGGGTCGAGGCCGCCGGCGTTGGAGACGACCTTGATGTCGCGCTCCAGGCACGTCCCGAGGACCTGGGTCATCTGCTTGAGGAAAGTGCTCGCCCAGCCGGAACCCGGACCGCCCTTCATCCGTTGGCGAGCCAGGATCAGCATCGTGAGCTCGGCCAGCCAGTCGCCGGTGAGCACGTCGATCGGGCCGCCATCGACCATCTCTTGCGCGGCCGCGAGGCGGTCGCCGAAGAACCCGCTGCAGTTCGCGATCCGGATCGGCCGTGTACCGCGTTCGCTCGTGCTCTCGTCGTGCTCAGAGCCGTCGTGTTCAGAGCCGTCGTGTTCAGACATGCCAAACTCCCCTTAGTTGTCGTCTTGTGCGTCTGGTGCGTCTGGTGCCGCGAGCGTGACCAACGGCTGATGGGCGTCGACGGATTGGCCAACGGAGACCAACACCGCCTCGACGGTTCCGTCGATGGCAGCGGTGATGCGGTGCTCCATCTTCATCGCCTCCAGGATGATCAGTGTTTGGCCCTCGACAACCGAGTCACCGTCGCTGACCTCAACGGCCACGATCGTGCCGGGAACGGGTGCCGCCGGGCCACCGCCGACCGCCGCCTGATCGGTGTCGGCAAAGCGCGCAGCTCGGCTGAACGTGAAGGAGTCTGCCCCGTCGTTGACCCATACGTAATCGCCTACAGGGTCGCCATTGGGGGACGCTTGGGTGACGATCCACGTTCGCAGGAGCCCGCCGAGGTCCACGCGTAGTTCGACCCAGGCCGCGATGGGGGCGTCGGTCGATGCTGGTCCGCCGCCTGCATCGTCAAGCTCCTCGAAGAACATGACCTCAGCGCGAAAATCGATCCCGCTAGTCGGTCCGATCGATCCGGTCCATCCCGCTGCTGGTTCGCCGTCGCGCACTGCGACAACCCCCGCACCTTCGCCGGTGTAGGTCGTCACGACCGTCTTGGCGACGACGTCTCCGGACCGGTTGTAGAGCCAATCGCGGCGATTCGGGACGACCGGGATGTTGCTCCAGCCGGGGAATGCCAGCGCCTGCCACGGGGCTGCGCTTTGTGCCAGTAGATCCGCCGCGAGCGATGCCGCGATCAGCGCAGATTCGAGCGCCGCCTCGCTCGTGATCGGTGCGGAAAGGAGCTCGGGGTGCAGCTCGAGGAAGTCAGTGGGAGTGGCCCCTTTGGCGAATGGTTCCGACTCCAGAATCGCGACGAGCGAATCCCGGTTAGTCGTCACCCCGGCGATGTCGCGGCCGCGCAGATTTCGGGCCAAATCGCGGGTGGCTTCACTACGGGTCGCGGCGTGGGTGATGATCTTGCCGATCATCGGATCGTAGAACGGCGTGACCTCGTCGCCCTCCTCGGCCGACAACTCCTCGCGGGCTCGGGGTGGCGCGGAGATCGGCTCCGGCGTGTAGTCAAATCCGACGAGCGTTCCGGTGCTGGGCAGGTAGTCGTTCGCCGGATCTTCGGCGTAGAGACGGACCTCGATCGCGTGACCGTCACGGGTAATCTCGTCCTGGGTCAACGGCAGCTCATCGCCGACCGCAACCTTCAACTGCCAGGTCACGAGATCAAGGCCAGTCACGGCTTCGGTGACGGGGTGCTCCACCTGTAGTCGGGTATTCATCTCCAGGAAGTAGAACTCCTGGTGGGCGCCCTGACCGAAGACGAGGAACTCAACCGTTCCCGCGCCGACGTAGTTGATCTCCTTGGCAAGCGACACCGCTGCAGTGAACATCGCGTCCAGGGTCGCGGTGGTCGCACCCGGGGATGGCGACTCCTCGACGATCTTTTGGTGCCGCCGCTGGATCGAACACTCACGTTCGAAGAGGTGCACGACGTTGCCGTGGGTATCGCCGAACACCTGGACCTCGACATGGCGCGCACCCGTGAGGTAGCGCTCAAAGAAGACCGTCGGATCGCCGAACGAGTTCTGTGCCTCGCGACGAGCCCCAGCGACAGCTTCGAGGAGTTCATCAGCGTTGCCGACGGCGCGCATTCCTTTGCCGCCACCGCCGGCGGAAGCCTTCACCAGCAGCGGGAATCCAACAGCGGTTGCTGATTCGATCAGCTCCTGGTCGGATGCATCAGGGGAGATCTCCGCGCCGGGAACGAGCGGAACCCCTGCACGCTCGGCGATGCGTTTAGCCTCGACCTTCAAGGCCATCGAGCGGATCGATTCCGGTGTCGGCCCGACCCAGATCAGCCCAGCATCCATGACGGCCTGGGCGAAGTCAGGGTTCTCGGACAGGAAGCCATAGCCGGGGTGGATCGCCGAGGCTCCCGAACGCTTCGCCGCATCCAGCACCTTCGCGCCGTCGAGGTAGGACTCGGTGCTCGTGACCCCACCGAGCGCAACCGCGATGTCGGCGTCGCGGACGTGCGCGGCGTTGCGATCGGGCTCGGAGAAGACGGCGATGGTCTTGGTCTGCGGGTGCGTCGACCGGAAGACCCGCCGCGCGATCTCGCCGCGGTTCGCGACGAGCAATCCATCAAGCATTGGGGGCTCGGATTCGGTGTACCAATCGTCGTCAAGTGCTGCACGCAGGGCGTTTTCAAGATCGGACGTTGAAGCCATCGCGTCGGCCAGTTCTGCTAGGTCGGTGAGGTCTGCCAGGGCGGTCGAAGCGGCCTGCTCAGTGAGGTCAGGCTGGTCAGTGCGGTCAGGCTGGTCAGTGAGGTCGGTCGAGGCGGTCTGGTCGGTCTGGTCGGTCGCGGCAGCCTGGGCGGCCTGCTCAGCGAGGTCAGGCTGGTCAGTGTGGTCAGGCTGGTCAGTGCGGTCGGCCGAGGCGGTTGGGACAGCCGGATCGGGTTGGTCAGTCAGGCCGGCCGCGTCAGGATCCGCATGATCAGCATGAGGCCCGTCAGGAACCGCATCAGCAGTGTTAGGACGGGCCACTTCAGAATTACGCTTGGCCCAGAAGCCGCCCGCATCGACCAGCGACTCATCGTCGGGACCGCCAATGGGCTGGTTACTACCTGAGGTGTTCTCGTTCGTCATCGCCATCACATCCGGAAGACGCCGAAGTGGCCGCCATCTGTTCCTGGTCCGCCAACGCCCGCCGCGAGGGCGTCGGGGTTGCTCGCACCTACCCCCCGAATCGGCGCACTGTGGCAGGCGGACAACGCCAGGCCGAGGGCAGTGCGCGTATCGCGCGGATCAATGATGCCGTCGTCCCACACACGGCCGGTCGCAAACAGTGCGGTGGATTCCCGCTCGACTTGTTGCTCCAGCGCGTCGCGCATCGGGGCGATCATCGCCTCGGTCTCGTCGTTCCACTCACCGCCAGCACCCTCGATCTTGCTGCGGGCAACGATCGTCATCACCCCCGCGAGCTGTTTGGGTCCCATGACGGCGATCCGGTGATTCGGCCAGGTGAAGATGAAGCGCGGGTCGTACGCCCGCCCACTCATTCCGTAGTTACCCGCCCCGTAGGAGGCGCCCATCATCAGCGTCAGATGCGGCACGGTCGAGTTCGATACCGCGTTGATCAGCTTGGCGCCGTCCTTGATGATGCCACCTTGCTCGTAGCGCGTGCCGACCATGAAGCCAGTGATGTTCTGCATGAACAGGATCGGCGTCTGGGAGCGATTGCAGAGCTGGATGAACTGCGCGGCCTTCTCGGCTTCCTCGCTGAACAGGATGCCGTTGTTCGCGATGATCCCGACTCCGAAGCCCTGCAGCGTCGCCCAGCCGGTGACGAGCGTCGTTCCGTAGAGGGTCTTGAACTCCTCGAACTGACTGCCATCAACGATGCGGGCGATGACCTCGCGGGCCTCGAATGGGACCCGGATGTCGGAGCTAGCGATCCCGAGTAGTTCCTCCGCGTCGTACTTCGGCGGCGTCGGGACCTGGGTCGGACCGATTCCGGCCTTGCGCCAGTTCAGATGCTTGATGATGTCGCGGCCGATCCGCATGGCGTCGGGCTCGTCAATCGCGAGGTAGTCGGCCAGACCGCTGGTTCGCGCGTGCATCTCGGCGCCACCGAGGGTCTCCTCGTCGGCATCCTCGTCGATCGCCATCTTCACCAGTGGCGGACCGCCGAGGAAGACCTTGGCGGCCTCCTTCTGCATGACGACGTAGTCGCTCATCCCGGGGACGTAGGCGCCACCGGCGGTGCTGGAGCCGAAGACCAACGTGATCGTCGGGATTCCGGCCGCGGATAGCTGAGTGAGGTTCTTGAAGCTCGCGCCGCCGGGGACAAAGATGTCCGCCTGCTTGGGCAGGTCGGCGCCGCCGGATTCGGTGAAGTTGATGAGCGGTAGGCGGTTATTTTTGGCGATCTCCATCGCCCGCAGACCTTTACGCCCTGACGTCGGACCCTGGCTACCACCTTTAACGGTCGGATCGTTCGCGACGACCATGACCTCGACCCCGTGGACCCAGCCGATCCCGGTGACCATTCCGCCGCCAAGCGGGTCTTCCGAGCCCCACCCAGCCAGGGTCGACAGTTCGAGGAACGGGGAGTTCTCATCTAGGAGCAGCCGAATACGCTCCCGCGGCAGGAGCTTGCCGCGTTTACGGTGGCGGGCCACGGTCGCGGCCGACTTCTCGGCGTCTTCCTTGCCCCCGCCGGCGGTCACCCGCCCCGTGAGCTCGGCGATGTCGGCCAGCGATGCGAGCATCGCCTCCCGGTTCGCGGCGTACTGCGGGTCGTTGCGATCGATCCTGGACTTTATGACTGGCGGCACAAATCTGACACTAGTGTCAACTTGACGCACGCGTCAAGTGACCGCGTTGACTCATCAAAGATGCCCGCGTAGAGGGGTTCGTTGACTCACGAAGAAATGCCCGCGTAGCGGCGTGTTTGGTGGGGTTGATTTCCTCAGCTCGGGTGACCTTCGAGGATGGGATTGACGA
>Ga0209390_10001010_pt1 | contig 55563 bp, 49 predicted proteins | sample BON01_FD_187212 | JGI IMG/M metagenome (GOLD analysis project Ga0209390, IMG submission 187212) | Freshwater microbial communities from Lake Bonney liftoff mats and glacier meltwater in Antarctica - BON-01 (SPAdes) (version 2) | ecosystem: Environmental > Aquatic > Freshwater > Ice > Glacier...
ATCACCAAGCCGTGCTTTTCCAGCGTTTCAAGTCTTTTGAAGATGCGACACAGAGTCGTGCCGTATGTTGGTCATAAGCCGTGTAAGTCATGATGTACAGCCCATCGGGTCGGCGCACGATACGGGGGTCTTCACAACCGCCATCCCATTCGAATTGCGTCATCGCATCTCTGTCGGGATACAGTACAGGCTCCTCTCTTTTCTGGAAATCAAAACCATCGCGGCTGTCGGCCAAGCCAATCCGAGAAGTTCCGGATACATCTTGCGCCCTGAAAAGCAACCAAACGCGGTCATCGCGCACGATTGCCGCCGGGTTAAAGACATTTTTTTCGGCCCATTGCAGTTTTTTTTGCCGCATAGGGCACTTAAAATCCAGCTTTACATCAGGTTCCATGATGGGGTTGTGGTCGTCGGAGCGGACAAAATCGCCGAACATCCAACTGTCGTTAGAAACCATTTTTTGCGTGCTTTCGCAGGCAGCAAAAAAGCTGGTACAAACCAGTAATATTGTGGCAATACGCATAGTTTTATCTTTTTTTAGCCGCTTTTTCCATAACAATACCCACTTCGGTAACACCATTTAAGGGACTGTTCCGGGTATACTGTTCCAGTGTAATGCCGTATTCGCCAAGCTGGTTGAAATATAGCTTGTCTTGAAGCAGGATTTTTGTCCGGCAACTTGAGCCGGAGCATTTGCCCGTAGGTTTTCCCTCAATGTCGTAAAAATCAAAAGAGCGGATACGGCTTACTCTTTTCCCATCGGGAAATCGTGTATGAAGTTTCAGGTAAATGTTCTGGGTGGGAAAAGTGTCGGCATGGGTGAATTGGATGTATAAATTGTACAATTGAGCCGTATCACTTACCGGCACTTTAAATTCGAGGGTATCGGCGTATGCCCATTGTCCGTTCGGGATTTTTTTTTCCGATTTAAAAATAAAATTGTCACCGCAGGAGGCAAATCCGATTGCCAATAAAAGCAGGATGGTTATAGAGCTTGATGTTTGACGATTGGTCATATTGAATATTTATGAAATGAAGTTCAGGCTATTGCTTCAGTCGTGCGACCATAATGCCCGTTTGACCACGCTGGGCGACGACATATTGGGCCAACGGTTGACGGGCAATGATTACTTTTTTTGAAAGCGATGAGGCATGCATGAGGTAAACACGCCCGTTCTGTTTAACGGCAAAACCTTGATGGGCAATATCCAAGTCGGCTTTAGCGGAGGTCAGGCATACGAGGTCTCCTTCCTGGATCAGGTGCTCCATTTTTGCGATGCGGGACTGCGGGATGAAGTACCATTTATGTGCATTGATGCGTTTTTCGGCCTTTTTAAGCTCAAGAAACACTTTTTCATGGTTGATTTTTGGGTATTTGGCAGGCCGGGCCGTGATGTAACCCACCTTTTTATCGTAAGGAACACCGCCCATTGAGGCTGATAAATCTTCAATAATACCACATTTTTCGGCTTGGAGGAGCCAGCCAGTGAAATAATGAATCCGGGAGCCATAGCCGTCAACATGTCCGCCCCAGTATCGAAGTTGTTGCAGGAACGATTTATAAAAACCATAACTACCGTCATGAGTCAAGGCAATGGCCACACTGTTTTCCACAAAAGTCCAGCAGTCCATTTCCCGCAAATTCACCGTTAGCGCCTCGTCTTTGACACATTCCAGGCACCCATGCACATACGGAGCGCCTAAAAATGAACGGGCGATGGCCATGGTTCGGGCAATGGTGCTGGTGTCTGCAGCGGCTAGTTGTTGTTTTTCAAGGAATAGGAGAGAATCCTGTTCGCTTACTCTTTGCTGAAGTTCGCTTTCTTTTGGCTTTGGATTAGTGCTCATTCCAGTGCCACATAGTATGGCAAGGATACAGGGGAATATGAGTGGGGATATTCGTTTTTTCATAGTGTTTGTTATTTCAGCCTTGAAGCCAGTTCGTCCCCTAGGACAGACGCATGAACGCAGCGTAGCAACCGAAGCTTTTTTGAAACATTTCGATGATTTTTATGGCTTTGCATCGCAATATTCATGCGTCTGCCCCGGGTTCAACCCTTAAACTAGGCATTCTCATCGAGCCTGCTATTCAGGAAGCCTTCCAGTACCGCCATTCCACGTTTATAATCATTATTATTATTGATCACAATGTCGGCTTCGTCTTTGTAGGGCAATATGTAACGCTCAAAAGAGGGCAAAACATGGTGCTCATATTTGTACAGCACGTCTTCGATGGGGTATCCTCGCTCCACCTGATCGCGGTGAATGCGCCGGATAACTTTCAGGTTTTCTTTGGTATTGATAAATATTTTCAGGTCGAAAAGGGGAGACACTTTTTTGAAATGGAAGACGAAAAGACCTTCGACAACCAGGATCGGCGCGGGCTTAAACGTGATGAATTTTGGTGTCGCATCTGGGTTGTTGAAGGTGTATTCTTCAATGGTAACGGAATGTCCGGCGATCAATTGCTGCACATCGTGCCGAAACTTCTTCTTGTCGAACGACTTTGGCAAATCAAAATTGAACTCTCCGTTTTTGTCGCGAAACTGGTTTTCACGGGGCAAGTAGTAGTCGTCTTGAGAAACGATACACACCTGCTCCTCTGTGAACAACTGGCGCAAATCCCGGATAAAGCTGGTTTTTCCGCTGCCACTTCCACCACAAATACCGATAATATAAGGTTTGTTCATTTTTTTTAAGCTTTTGGCTGTTGGTCATTGGCTGTTGGCCGTTGGCTGTTGGCAGCACATTAAAGTTCGTTTTTCTTGGCATTGAGTTTCAGCACACTATCCAAATTACGCCAAAATATAGGGTTGAAGTGTTGAAATGCTATGTAATAAGCAAATTTAAATGCTGTACGCCAACAGCTAACAGCCAACAGCCAACAGCTTTTCAGGTGCGAAAGTAGCTTCTCTGGCGATTTTTTTTTGTGAACCAATCCCTAAGCGTACCTTTTCGGCTGGAAAAAAGCTGTTGGCTTTTGGCCATTGGCTGTTGGCAGCAAAACGTAGTTTATTTTATTTAGCTTTGAGTTTCAGCACTTTTGATGAAACTGACCAATTGATTTGCTATAAGTGCTGAAAAGTAATACAAAACAAAGTACAAATGCTGTGCAGCCAACGGCTAATGGCCAACAGCCACTCATCTCTCATCACTCATCTCTCATCACTAATGATCGGTATTCTGGGCATCGTTCTCATTCTCGGCATTGCGTTTCTCCTTTCCAACAACCGCAAAGCGATCAATTACCGCAGTGTTGGTATGGGCCTGCTGCTTCAGGCTTTGCTGGCCGTATTTATTTTGAAGACTCCCGTTGGGAAAAAAATGTTCGAATGGCTGGGACATGCTGTGACGAAAGTACTCAGTTTTAGCGATGAGGGCGCACGATTTGTATTTGGAATTCTGGCCGACCAAACAGCCTTTGGGCACGTAATCGATGCTGCTGCGGGAAACGAAGCGATAGGTGCGCAGCCTTGGAGCATCGATAGCCTGGGAAACCCCATCTTTTTTGGCGGCTTTATTTTCTTCTTTAAAATTATCCCCACCATCATTTTTGTGGCCTGCCTGGTGAATATTTTCTACCACCTCGGTGTGATTCAAAAACTGGTGGAATGGCTGGCCAAAGGCATGAATTACTTTATGAAAGTGAGCGGTGCCGAAGCCTTAAGCAATATTTCAAGCGCATTTGTGGGGCAGGTGGAAGCCCAAATCATGATCAAACCCTATTTGAAAGGCATGACCATGTCGGAGCTGATGGCATCTATGACGGGCAGTTTTGCTTGTATAGCGGGTGGCGTAATGGCCACCTACATCCTCTTTGGTGTTAAAGCCGAATACCTGATTGCTGCCAGTATCATGGCAGCGCCGGGTGCTTTGGCCATTGCGAAAATTATGTACCCGGAGACAGAAAAGCCACAGACCCAGGGCAAGGTAGAACTGGAAGTTGGCAAAGAGCACTCCAATATTCTGGATGCCATTTCTGCGGGTTGCTCCGAGGGACTGCGCGTGGGCATGAATGTACTGGCCATGTTGGTGGGTTTTCTTGCCTTGATCGCGCTGGTAAATTTCTTGTTCCTGAAAGTAGGTGGCACCATCAATTACGTAGGCCTGACCAAAGACGTGCTCTGGGGCTGGGATCCCTGCACTTTAAGCCTGAATACTATTTTGGGTTCTGTGTTCTCTGTTTTTGCCTGGACAATGGGCATTCCCTGGCACGAAGCACCACAGGCAGGCGCGCTCATGGGTACGAAGTTGGTCGCCAATGAATTTGTAGCCTACCTACAGCTCAAGGACATTATTGCAAGTGATATGATGTCGGCTAAATCTGTGGCCATCGTCAGCTTCGCCCTTTGTGGTTTTGCCAACTTTAGCTCAGTCGGCATCCAAATCGGCGGCATTTCAGCACTGGAGCCTAGCCGCCGTGAAGACTTGACAAAGCTCGGTTTTCGAGCACTTATTGCGGGTACACTGGCTTCGTATTTGTCGGCAACGCTCGCAGGATTATTATATTAACGGTGGACGGTTGACGGTTTGCACAGCGTTGTTTAATGGTTTGGCATTGGTGTTTCAGCACCTGATTGAACATTCACAATTTTTCCAAAATATCAGCCTGGGTGCTGAAACACAATATCTCAAGCTATCACAATTGCTGTGCTACCGTCCACCGTCCACCGTCCACCGTCCACCCTAATATTGAAATCCATCGGATAAATGAAGATCTTCTGCATAGGCCGCAATTACATTGATCACGCCAAGGAACTGAACAACCCGGTGCCTTCTGAGCCGCTGATTTTTATGAAGCCTTCCACGGCGCTGTTGGTGAACAACAAGCCTTTTTACCACCCCGATTACAGCAATAACATTCATTATGAAGGCGAAATCGTGCTGCGGGTATGCAAAAACGGACGCTCGATTCAACCGGAATTCGCCTCCCGCTACTACGATGCTGTGGCATTCGGCATCGACTTCACCGCCCGTGATTTGCAAGACAAGCTTAAAGCCAAAGGCCAGCCCTGGGAAATCGCCAAGGGTTTCGACCGATCGGCACCAATTAGCAAATTCATATCCCTGGCTGATCTGAAAAACCCAAAAGCCATTGAATTTCAATTAAAAAAGAATGGGGAAGTGGTGCAAGACGGCAACACCAAAGACCTGATTTTTTCCTTCGATACCATCATTTGCCATATCTCGCGCTACTTTACGCTGCAAACCAATGATTATATTTTCACCGGCACACCCGCTGGTGTTGGCCCAATTGCGGTTGGGGATGTGCTGGATGGATTTGTGGAAGAAGTGCAAATGCTGCATTGTCAGGTAAAATAGGTCGCTTGACAATCTTAATAAAAACGCTGGCTTAGCGAAAAAATGAAATTCAGCAAACTACTCGATAGTCCTCTATACTTGGTAAGCGTATTAACGCTCATTGTCCTCTTCGTCTCTGGCAATAGCTATTTATTTGAACCCAAAACGTTTGAGCCCGGAGGCCTGGAATATACCCGTTACAACAACTATGTAATTTTCAAACAGTCCTTTGTGCACCTGATTGAAAACAAGGACTTGTACCAATTATTCCCGTCAGACCATTGGGACCTCTATAAATACAGCCCCACTTTTGCCGTGTTGATGTTCCCTTTTGCGCAATTGCCGGATGCGCTGGGGCTTTTCTGCTGGAATTTATTAAACAGTTTGATCCTGTTTTTTGCCCTTTGGCGCTTGCCAGTAGTGTCCAGGAACACCCGCTATTGGATGCTGGGCCTGGTTTTGATCGAATTGATTACCTCCCTGCAAAACTCCCAAAGCAATGGGCTTATGGCCGGGCTGTTAATCTTCGCCTTTATTTTTTTAGAAAAGAAAAAACCTGCCCTGGCAGCCTTGATGATTGTGCTAACAGTTTTCATTAAGCTGTTTGGACTGGTCGCGCTGGTGCTTTTCTTATGTTATCCTGAACGCTGGAAAGCGATGTTGTACGCACTCGGCTGGACCTTGCTGTTTGCCTTTTTGCCTTTATTGGTTGTGTCGTGGTCGCAGTTGGAATTGTTGTACCAAAGTTGGTTCATGTTACTCCAAAATGACCACATTGCTTCCATCGGACTCTCCATGGCCGGATGGCTTTACAGCTGGTTTGGCGTTGCGTACAGTAACCTGATCGTCATCATTGGCGCGTTCTTGCTTTGTCTGCCTTTGTTGCGCTACCAGTATTTTAAAGAATACACCTACCGGGCGTTTTTTCTGTCCTCGGTTCTTATCTGGGTGGTTATTTTCAACCACAAAGCAGAGTCGCCCACCTTTGTTATTGCCGTTTCCGGCATCGCGATCTGGTATATGAGCCAGCGCTTAAATTGGCTGAACTTGGTACTGTTAAGTCTTGCCCTTGTGTTTACGGTATTGTCACAAACTGATTTGTTTCCCCGAGGCCTCCAAAACGCCTTTGTCGCGCCTTATGTGCTCAAAGCGGTGCCATGTATCCTAATTTGGGTCAAGATAAGCGTGGATTTACTGTTCTTTTACCCAAAATTAGGACTCACTTCAAAGCAGTAAACGTAAGCGTCCTTGCTGCCTGCTTCCCAATATGCTCCCCCAACATCCGGTGAGCCTCAAATTGCACTTCATCAAAAAATTGGTCGGCAGTTGTTTGGTGCGGAAATTTCGGATTCCGTTTGAAATAATTGAGCACCATCACGGGTACCTGTTCTATGACAAGTGGTGGCGCGGTATTATTATCGGCCATTTCCGCAGCTTCCTGCAGCAAGCTGATCGACGATTTCATGTAGACGATTTTTCCGATTTTTTTGGAATACTGCATCTTTTTATTGCCATCCGGGCCAATGACTTCTTCTCCGATATTATACGTGACAACACCTTCAACGACACTGCATGGGCTAAAAACTTCACCGTCATCTGATTTATGGGGCATCAGTTTCGTCAGGTCGATGTTGATGTCGACGTTGTAAATAGATTTGGCAAGTCGCACCGCCTGCGCAAAAGAAGCAAAGGAATAAGAACCGTCAGCTTCAAAATCCGCCACCACAATAGTGCTGCATCGGCGTTGGATCAGCGGCAGCAAACCCAGGTTGTCGCCCGTATGGCCACCGTCGGACACATTCACCCTCGGTGTATCGGAACTAAGGTTTCCAGTCAATTCCCGCAAGATGTACCGCAGCCAAAATGGGTACTTTTGAAGAAATTTCACCCGTTTTTTTTGCAAGTAGCCACGAATCCGATTTAATACATGTTGTACCGTTTTTTTAGTTTCGAGGTTTTTACCCAATGCTGTTTCAGCATCTTTGATCATTGCTTCCAGTTGTATTTTTTTAATGACATTTTTCGGGTTGTCAATCCAGTAACCAGTACGCAGGTTAAACAATGTCATATAAAAATTGGAAGCGGTGAAACTCATGGAGCCCATACCACTCGATACTGCTGCTGCAGAAATAGTCATGGCTGTACTCAGCTTGGTCGCGCCAAAATGGTAGGTTTTTGTGTTTACATAGCCAGTTGATCTGGATCCAATAAAGTATTTTGAAAAGATAAAATGCTCACTTTCCAGGGTTTTTGCCGCCAAATCATGCGAACCTTGCAAATTGAGTGCGGTCACGATAATATGGTAAGGGGCCCGAAAATTGCCCTCGCTGAGGTCTGCCAATTTCAAATCCTCATGATTTCGGAGGTTGATCCGCATGAGTTGGACATCATCTTTGTCGGTAGCCCCTGGGCGATGCACTGCCACCCGCCCGCTTGTGCGCAGGTAGGCTTCTGACAAACGATCTCGGTAAAAATAGTGCAGGGAAACGTCGTTGGCATTCACCAGCATTCCCATGATAAACAACAGCACAAAGCAAATAAAGAACAAGATTACAATTATTGTACTGCGATCCCAATATTTACAAAACTCAAAAGCGGGCGCTACATCGGAGTACAAGTATTGCTCCAGCCACATCATTCCCTTGGATACCCAGGCAAATGTTAAGCCTACGAATAGGAAAATGGAAAGATTGAGCAAGGGCATTTGCAGCCGTTTTATAATACCTGTAAAAAAACCACCACCATTAAAACGACCACTCAGCGATTGCATGGTGAAATAATAGGCAACAATAACGGGTACAAAAGAGAGCGAAAGGTTAACAGCCAAGCCATGGTCGCCAAAGAGCATGATAATGGCGATTGGGAAAAGGAAGGTGATTAAAGTCAACAGAAATGCCCCGCCCTGCATGCCCGTGTAAAACGAGCGGTACATCCAGCCGCTGACACGCTCCCTGCCATGGTTGATAAAATACAGAAAGATCATAATATGCAGCCCCAAGAAAAGACCCAGTGAGTAGCAAAGTGGCAGGGCTAACATCACAAAAAAATTGAATTCGCCGCCGCTGGAATCCTTCATGTAAATAGTAACGATGTATGCTGCCGCCGGGGCGCCCAACAATCCAACATGATAAAACCATCGGATAATGCGATTTCCGAGCTTGTCTAGCACATCCTGGTCGCTCCTTCGGGGTAAGGGTGTAAGGGGGGGGCGCAAAAGTCCAATGCTATTAAACCAAGCGATGACGCGGTTTTTTAACTTTCCAAGCGCATGCTGATCGCTTCTGTTGGGGGTGGCAGAAGGCGGCGGGTCGCCTGTGAAATTTTGTTCTTTTTGTTCCTGCTCGGCAATCCTGAATGGAATCCTCCGTGAAAAAAAGATAAAAATGGCTGCCAATAAGAATCCCGCTACCCCAAATGCAAACGGGATGGTCCAGTGGTCCTGAACACCATGCCAAACCAAGTCTAATTGTGGCGCAAAGCTATAGCTTGCCCAAGTATGCAGCCGGGCGGAGGTGCTCATTTTCTCCCATTCTTTGCTGTAATAAATGGTGTCGAAAGGTTTATACAATTGGCTTTTGTCAAACACAGGAGCATCTTTCCGGGTTTTATCAGCTTTTTGCTCGTATTGTTGCCGCGCCAATTCATATTGCTTCTTTATGTGTTGATTGAGCGGTTCCGTTGGGTTTTGAAGCGTTTCAATAAACCGATCGTTGGACATCTTTGACAACAACACATGATGGAGCAGCACCAAGCTTATCAACAGCAATAAAAAGGTGGTGACATTGGCGACAATACCGCCAAATAAGGCACCAATCAACCGATGTACATCCCAATCCATGATGCTTTTGTGCGGCGTGAGGTATTCCCCATGTTGCCGCAAGTGGATAAGCTGGTGTTTTGTGCCTAGCTTTCCGTCTTCGATGTTAGGGTATTCATATTGTTCTCCTGTAAATAAAGAGCTATGTTCCTCGAGGCCTACCTGACTTGCGTCAAACTTCGTGTTTTTATTCTCAATGAGTGGCTTATGATTTTCGCTCTTGGGTTTGTCCCGGCTTTCTGGCTCTGCGCTCATCAGCGAAGTGAGGCAAGCACCTATGTAGCCACCGCCAGAAACTGTGCTGAGATAGTCGAAGTATTTGAGCTTGTTGGCTTTGATGAATGCCTGGAGCATGCCCAAGCCAAGGGTAGCGGAGCGCACGCCACCGCCAGAAATACAAAGTCCGGAAAGGTTGTCGGGCGTAGCTTCCTCTTTGATACCATTGGCCTCGCGGCGCTTTTTCAGGTAGTGCTCCAGTTCAACTTTGTGGACTTCTCGGGAGCGCCATTCAAAATCAGGTATGGAAGTGTCGGGCGGAGTATTTTTATTATCGGGCATGGCTCAAGGTTTTGGTGCCCGAAAAGTAAGAAAACCTTAGAGATTTCTCATTTTTTATCAAAAATCGCCGTCAAGGCTGGTTCCAGGGTAGGATACTGAAACTTAAATCCCGTCTGTTCAATTTTTGCTGCGGAAATGCGGTTGCTGTTTAATACGACCGCCGACATTTTGCCTAGGAAGAGCCGAAGGGCAAAGCTTGGTGCAGGCAGGAAAATAGCGGGTTGCTGCATGGCCTTGGCAACAGTATGTACCATTGCTTCTCCGCGTACAGGCGTGGGCGCTACGGCATTGTACACGCCCGCTACATTGTGCGTTTCAATTGCCCAAATCATCATCCTGCAAACATCGTCGCGGTGAATCCAGGACCACCAGGCTTGGCCATCGCCAAAATAAGCACCCAAGCCAAAACGCAATGGTTTCACGATTTCGGCCAGTGCCCCGCCTTCCTTGGCAAGTACTACACCAATGCGTAATTTCACCGTGCGAATTCCATGTGCCGAAACAACATCGGCCGCTTGTTCCCATTGCTGACAACAATCAACCATGAAGCTTTGATCTACGGGGCCATCAGGTTCTGACATCACTTTTTCACCAGAGTTGCCGTAATAGCCAATAGCAGAAGCAGAAATATAGGATTTTGGTTTGTGGCCCGTGCGCGCAATGGCATCGGCGAGCACCTGGGCCGCTTGTACCCGGCTTTCAATGATAAGGCTTTTTCGGTTTGGCGTCCAGCGTTTGTCCGCAATGCCAGCTCCTGCGAGGTTAATGATAGCATCAACGCCCTCCAGGGCCGCATCATCTATTTCACCCTTCATAGGATCCCATTTGAATTCGCCTGCCTTGCGTGGGCTGCGGGTCAATAGTCGAACCTCATAATTACGCTCGCGCAATAGGGTTGCAAGCCTCGTACCGATGAGGCCAGAACCGCCTGCGAGGAGGATTCGTTGTTTGTTGTTCGTTGTTTGTTGTTCGTTCACGTTCAAATTAAAGTTGTTCGTTGCTAGTTGATCGTTGTTCGTTCACATTCACTCGATTGATGTAAGGGACGCTGTTCCAAATTTGAACAGTTACTCGCACAAGTCAATACCTGACTAAAATCAATTGGCAAAGCAGTTGTTCCAATTTTATTCTATCCTAAAACTAAGCAGAGGTGTCATTCCGAGCGAAGCGAGGAACCTGATGGTATGTCGTACTCCAGGTTCCTCGCTCCACCCGGAATGACACATCTGCCTGATATTCAATATGCTTTTGAGTTGGTGCCAGCCAAAACGAAGAGGTGTATATACGTCAGATATTACCATGAATCATTCCTTGTTGGAAATTGGACATTGATTTTAAATTAAATCAGCCAAACAACTACCAACGAAAACACCAAGCGCTCGGAAACGAACAACAAACAACTATCAACGAATTAATCGATTTCAACCTTCACCCCACTTTCCGAACTTTTTGCATTCCCTTTTTTCTTGTCGTCTACGGTAATCCGGCTACCGCTTTTCAGCTTGCGGGCAATGGCAGAATACGGTCCTGTAACCACGGTTTCGCCTTCCTCAAGTCCAGACAGCACTTGAATATGGTCGTTGTCCTGGATGCCTGTTTTTACTTCACGTACGGCAACGGTGTCGCCTACAACAACAAACACAATTTCTTTGATAGAGTTCTGGCCAGTGCTTTGCTTTTTTGCAGGGCCTTCTTCCTCCTCCTTTTTGCTGTTTTTCTTGTCCTTCTCATCTTCCTTGGCGGTTACAGAAATGATGGGGATACTGATGGCGTTTTCAGCCAACATCGTGTAAATATCGACCGAGGCCGACATGCCAGGGCGAAATGGGAAACGACGGCCTCCAGCGATCAGTTCTTTGTAAGAAGCTGGATCGATGCGGATTTTTACCACGAAATTGGTCACTTGGTCGGAGTTGAGGCTCATCCCGGCGGCGGTGCCGACATTGCTGGCACTGTTGGCAATTTCCGACACTGTGCCTTTCAGAATGCGGCCCAGATAAGCGTCTACTTCAATATCCACTTCGTCTTGGAGGCTGACTTTGAGGATGTCGTTTTCGCTGATGTCCACCTGGACTTCCATGCTTTGGAGGTTGGCGATGCGCATCATTTCGGTGCCGGCCATTTGCAGGGTTCCGACCACGCGTTCGCCGCGCTCTACATTGAGCATGCTAATGATACCGCTCACAGGGGCTGTGATGATTGTTTTTTGGAGGCTGGAGCGCAGTTCTTTCAACCGGGCGCTGGCGCTGTTGATGCCAAATTCTGAAACCCGAACATTTTCCTTTGCACTGGCAAGCGAACTCTCTGCGGAACGCAACGTGGCTTCGCCAACGGCTAATGCGCTTTCTGCCGCTCTCAGGTTGTTCTGGGAGGCTTCAAATTCAGCGGTGGAAATAATACCCCCGTCTTTATACAGTTTTTCATTTCGCTGGTGGATATTCGTCGCCACCTTTACCTGCGATTCCAGGCGGCGTTTATCGGCTTTCAGTTGTTCAATTTGCGCATTGCTGCCGGCAACATTGGATGTCGAAATCTCTCGCTGGGATCGGGCAGTGCTCACAGAAGCTTGTCCTTGTTCTACCGCGCTTTGGTACTCATCGGGTTTGATTTTGGCCAAAATCTGGCCAACTTTTACCGAGTCACCTTCCTTGACGTAAAGCTCGATGATCTCGCCAGACACGTCAGAGCTGATCTTGATTTCTGTTTCCGGGAAAATTTTCCCACTACCACTGACGGTTTCCCGGATGGAACGCCGCTCCGTCTTTTCTACGGTTACTGTTTCTCCTTTTGGTTTTTGCTTAGCCTTATAAACGGCTGCTGCAATCAGGAGTAAGAACGCACCGATCAGTACGTAGAGAAGGGTTTTTTTTCGTTTGGGCGAAGCTGTTGCCATTTCGTTGTCGACTTTTGATGTTCAAATATTGATAAGAAAATATGCCACAAGATTACGGTGACTGTTCACGGTTTGGAAAATAGTTGGATAAATGGAGGGAAACAACGGATGAATTTAGAGAATCAGCACATTTTTATCAATCTGGGTGCAATTCCAAAAACATTTCACCCGTTTTAATCTTAACCTGGATTTTTGGCATGATATTTTTAACTAAATGGTCAGCGAGCGATTCAGGTTGAAAACTAAAAGACCCAGCGCCTCGTAGGTTTTATCGTTCGAGGTTTCTAATCCGTCCAAACCGATTGTTCATGCTTAAATTTTCATCCAATGAAGTTAATCCTTGCACTCCCCGCTGTTGGCCTGCTTTTTTCAGGGCTGACCTTTCTCCCAAAATCACCGGCAATTTCCAACACTGCTACGCCACAAGCTGTCGAAGTTCTGGACTCCGAAATTTGGGCAAACAAAAGTGAATGTTTCAAAAACGAAACGTTTGAGCTGCACTTTGCCATGCCACATGCTACCACCTTAGGCGTAGTTGACCCTGACGGCAAGTTTTTCTACCTCGTATTTCCGGCGGCATGCACCATTGGCAATCTCGTGCCACTGATGAGCAGCGAAGATTTTGAACACTGCAGCACCATCACCATTAATCCAGCGACATTGAAGGCTGATCCTTACACATACGGTGTGATAGAAAACCAACCCGTTTTTACAAAAAGTGGGGTGTACCGCTTTATGCTTGGCGACAACCTGCATGTGGACGACGAAGCGGCCCTGAACATTGTTTCAGTGCGTTACAAGCGGAAAAACCGCCCTGTCCCAGTCATGGTTATGAATTGATTATCAATTCAACGTCAACTCCTTGCCCTCGTAGAAATCGAGGATTTTCAACTTGAACAAGTAATCGTATTTCGCGACGACGAGGTCTACCTCGGCCATGTCGCGGTTGGTTTTGGAAGTGGTGAGGTCCAGGATATTGACTGCGCCCAATTCGTGGCGTTTTTCCGTATTTTGAAAAGCGATGTTTGTAGCATCAAATGTTTTCTGCGCAGCTTCCAATTGCTGCCGTGCAGCGCGTGCATTCGCGATGGCTGTTTGAATGTCGTTTTTCAGCGTCTGCCGGACTTGAGTTTGCTGCATTTGAGCCGTCAACACGCCCAGTCTGGCACGCTCCACACTGAGGCGGGTGCGACCATTTTGGTAGATCGGGATGTTCAGGCTCAATCCTACTCCCTGGCCAAAGTTCTGATCCAATTGGTCAAAATATTTGAGTTTTGAAAACTCATACCGATCTACATACTGGCCTATGAGGACATCCTGGCCATTTAATTGCAAGGTAGTATTCACCAAATCGGTGCCAACCAATTGCCCATTTTGGAAATCAAGAAATCGACTGGAATAATTGGTACTCAGGTTTGCGAATGCAGAAAGCGTTGGATAGTAGCCTGCTTTGGCGATATACACGGATTCTTCCGCGCTTTTTACTTGAAACCCCGCCGAGCTAATAACGGGTTGTGTACCCAGCGCTTTTTCAAACAATGGAGAAAGAGTCAGCGCGTCTGGATTGGCATCGGCAGGGATCAGGGAGCTTGGTTGCTCGATGCTGAGGTCGTAATCTGGCTCTAGTTGCAGGTATTGTTTCAAGGTAAGGAAGCCGAGGTCAACCGTGTTTTGGGCTTGCACTACGGTTTGTTCGTCGCGCGCAATCTGGGCTAAGATGTTGTATTTGTCCGCCATAGGCACGGTGCCGGCATTGATCAATTTCATGGTAACATCAAGTTGGGTCTTGCTCTGCGCTACACGTTTGTTGGCGTTGTCCAATTGCTCCTCCGATAACAAGATGTTGAGATAGGCGGAAGCAATGAGCAGGCCCAGGTCGTTCACGGTCCGCTGTGCTTCGGCGGTAGCGGTTTTGAGGTCCCAACCCGCTTGTTTGATGCTGTGGTTGATCATGCCGCCCGTGAACAAATTGATGCCGGCGTTGAGTCCAAGGCTGTTGAATGCGGTAGCTTGGGTGCTAAATGTATTGGTTGTCGGGTCGATGGTACGACCGAATTGCTCGCCTACATTCACGTTCGCGCCCAGGTTGGGCAAGCGCGAAGCCTTGGCCTGCTTTTCTGAAAGTACCGCGGTGCGTACGTTGGCCAGCGCCTGTTTGATGGTTATGTTGTTGTCTTGCGCATATTTGATGCAGCGTTCGAGCGACCACACTTCTTGGGCCTGTGTCCTGGCGGCAAAAAACAAAAGGAAGAGCAGCGCGTAAATTTTCATAGTTTGAAACATCTGTAACGTAAAGGTTATTCCTGCGGAGACTGTCAATTTATCTGCCACAAGGTTACGCCAAGGAGTACCTACGCCATGAAAAAATTATATAAAAGGAGAAAATTGGCGGATTAATAGGCCAATTGCAGCACTTGTTGTCCTTCCAGGAAAACACCATTCGTGATTTTTACCCGAATTTTGCTGCCTTCTTCTGTGACAATGGATTCGCCATTGAGCGGTCGGGTGTTGTACTTAATAACCGAGCCTGCCGCTTCGTAAAGGGTAGCATGTACCTCGGCACTGCTCTGGCTCGATTGTACAATTTCCATTTCTTTTAGGCCAAATTCTGACATACCGAAAGTGTAGCCACCGCCGTCGCCAGGCCTGCCAAAATACACCCAGCAGTAAAGCGGCAGGGTTTGGTTGTCGAGCATGTTGTGCGCTGCGGCGCTGTAGAATCCTTTGGAAATCAAGAGATATTGGCCGCCCATGTACACGCCGCTGGAATGGCTGCTTTCCAAAATGGCTGCTGCTACTTTGGTAAATAATTGATGCAGCTCAAGCGACTTGCTGGCATTGCCCATGACGGAAATAACCACTTGTGATTGGTGGCGCAGGGCTTCTTCGGTGGCGGTCGTCCAGAGCCACGACAGTTGCGCAGCGGCACGGATTTCAATGGGGTCGGCTGTATAGTTCAATTGAGCGATCATCACGGTGGCACCGGGCGTGCTGAACACGATGGTTTTTTCTGAAATATTGACGGAGTCGGCTTTGACTTTCCAGTCGTTTTTCAAGGTAGCGATCAGGGCCTTTGCATCCAATGGGGCTTTGTCGTTGACCATGACGATGCCGGAGACGACGTGTTGGGATTTTTGGGTTTGGGCGTTGAGGGTGATTTGTAATGAAAAAAGGAGTACCAAGGAGCTGACGATGCGCATGGGCGAAATTGACATTGAATTTGTTTTGGTTTATAAAAAGGGGATAAACGTTGAAAATGGAGATTTGATGTGTGGTTGGGACTTTCAATACACTTTCTCCGCACAATTACACTGCCCCAAAATTTTCTCCGTCTTTATTTTGTACGTCGATAGATCAATGTTAGCCTGTTGAGCAGCCATTTTTACAAAACCCAAAGGAACACCATCGCTGATGTTTGAATAATGTGCCATTCCTAAAAAATTCTCGCCTGCCGCCGTTTTTTTTGCACCAAAATATTTGCAAATTACCTGCTTCTGAACAATGTGAAAAGAATCCAACCCAATGGACACCCTGTTGGTATTCACTTCCCGCATGAGGCTGTCATTAAAAATAACGAAGGGTCGATAGGCATCGCCTTGTAACAATTCGATGGTCGTATTCAGAAAATCATAGCCTGGATCCTTCACCTTAGAGTTATTCCAAACCAAATCGAACAGGCAGGCACCCCTGGAGTGGTGTAGGTTTCCATCCTGAATCGCTTGTTTTATAATGGGCAAAATAGCTTCTCTGTCTGCCAGGTTTTTGGACGAAATAAAGTTCCACAACAACATGTGGACCATGTTGCTCCGCTCTTCATTTTGGGCATCATAAATACCCAAATCTTCTTCGCTGGGGAAACCATTCTGCTTACAAAATGCAATGAACCGCACACAATTATCATGGCCCACGCTGTCTTGTTCAGCATAATATTCCTTCGCACATTCACGGTCTAGCATGTTGAATCCCCCAAAATCCAGGAGCAGCGCTTGATCTATGTCATACAGTTCCCGTATGGTTTTTTGACAATTGGTTTCGGGTTGGTTGTTCCAACGGAATTTCGCTTGAAGCTTGTTGATAAGGCTTAAATTCTCAGCATTAAAAATACGCTTTGGGAGTGCTTGGAATAGAGAAGCCGTATCGCATTTCTTCGCACTAAAAAGCATTTGGATGGCAGGCCCGTTCTTTTCGTAAGCGGCACATTTGCTGTTCACGATGATGTAGTTTTTCAGGTCAACAAAAAAGGGGTGCTTTTTGAATAAAAAAGCGGAATCGTAGCAGGTGGCGGCGGTTCGAAAATCGTTGATATAGATGGCACGGGCGGCCAGATTGATGTAGTGGTAGTATTTTGTGATTTGCGGGTCGAGTTTGACGAGCGGGTCGGCAGGATAGGCTTTAGCGGGATCATCAAAGGAGCAACCTTCCGCTGCGGCGCTTCTGGGGACGCGTTGCTTTAATGGTGATATTTGAAGGATGTTTAATTGAGCCCATATAAAAGCGATCCCGATAAGACACTGGAGTTTCAGCATGGAATTGTTGTCTGGTAAGTTGTTTTTGTGTGGAACAAAAATATCAAATGTCTCCCTGGATTCCACGCAAATATTTCATACTAATAAAATAGGTGCCGAAAACGCTCTTTTTGTTGCTTTGAGTATGGAAGAAAATAAGCGGATTACCTTTACCTGCCATACCCCCAACCAGCTTAAAGTTTCAATGTATGCAACAATCAAAGCTTCTATCCGAAATCCGCCAATACTTTCCCTTGCTGGATAACAATGGCTTGGCGCAAGACATCGCTGAAAAGGCCAGCCTCCTGAAGGTGCCCAATGGAAACGTCCTCATGGATGCTGGCGATACCATTCGATTGATACCGCTTGTCGTCAAAGGTTCGATTAAAGTGGTGCGCGTAGATGATGCCGGGCACGAAATGTTGCTCTATTATGTCCATCCCGGCGAAAGCTGTGCCATGACGCTCTCCTCTTGCATGAAACAGCGAAAAAGCAACATAAAAGCGGTGGCACAACCATCCCTGGAACTCATCGCTCTCCCATCCGATTTGGCCTATATGCTTGGCCGGAAACACCCGGCTTGGATCGATTTTGTGCTGGAATCCTACGCCTTGCGCTTTGATGAACTCCTGGAAATGGTGGATGAAATCGGTTTCGCAAGCCTGGATCAACGATTGGTCAAATACCTGCAGGAGAAATCGGAATTGCTCGGCACCTTAATTCCGCACATCTCCCATCAGGAAATAGCCGACGACCTGGGTACCGCCCGTGCAGTGGTATCGCGCTTGCTAAAACAAATGGAGCGCAAAGGCATGGTCAAACTATCGCGCGGGCGCATCAAAATACTTGGACTTATGCTACCTGAGTAGCAAAGCCTTTCAACAACAAGGCGGAAATTTGTATCAAAATAAGGTACAAATGGAACAACAAAGTTTCAGTTGGCGCAAGCTCGCACTGGTATGTATGATTTGCCTGGGTCTTGCTACAGCCATCGCCTTCATCATTCATTATTTCAAACCATAGAAACAACAACGATTATGAAAAAGAACATGGGTTCTACCGACAAGGTTATCCGCCTCATTTTGGCAGCGGTATTTGCTGCACTTTATTTTTCGGGAAATGTGACCGGAGTTTTAGGCTACGTCCTGTTGGCACTTGGGGCCATTTTTGTGCTGACAAGTTTGGTCAGTTTTTGCCCCATTTATGCCGTAGTTGGCTTGTCGACTTGTCCGGTGCCGGAGCGGAAGTGAGGAAGCAAATGGCATCTTAGGTTAAAATCCAAAGCTTTTGTAACTCTTTGTGGTGTATCTGCGTCTTCTCCGCATTTACACCACTTTTTATCTACATCAAGCTATGAAACCACTTTTCCTATCAATTGCCATCCTTACCCTAACAGCCTCTGCCTGCTTTTCTCAATCCTCCCCTCTCCAGGATTTTATTGACAAGTACAAAAACGAAACGCCGTTTTCCTACGCCTTTCTGAGCAAAGACATGTTCGAAGTCGCCATGAAACAAAGCCTGGAGGTTTCCGATTGGAAGAAAATACACAACGTCGTGCGGAACATCGGCAGCCTCAGCATATTGGTGGCTGACAGTATTCAAACAAGTGCAGCCTTGTACAAAGAAGCCCTGAATGCCGTTCCAGAGGAAGATTTTGATCCACTGTTGACCGTTAAGGACGGCAATGACCGGGTGCGGATATGGGTGCGGGAAGAGGCCAGTGTGTTGACTGACTTGGTATTGTTGGTTGGCACGTCCGATGAATTTGTGCTGGTATGTTTTTCCGGCAACCTGGAGTTGAATAACTTGACGGAGCTGGTTGGCCTTTTTGATGCCAATTCCGCGGAGCAACTTGCCAAAAACGCTCAGGCCATAGCCGCAGATTTTAGCATCAGCCCCAATCCAAACAGTGGAACTTTTACCCTGGGTTTTGCGATGCCCGGAGATGTTGCGACCCAATTGACCGTGCTGGATCAAAATGGTCGGCAGTTATCGGTCGTTGATCTATCAGGAGCGCCTTCTCAAACAATTTCTTTGCTGGATTTGCCGACAGGATTGTACTGGGCGCAAGTAAAAACGCAGCAAGGGAAGATCGGGGTGAAGCAATTGCAAATTATGAAAATGCCGTAACAGACTACCCTTCCTTCCAAACCACCTTCTGCTCCCGATCAATATAAACCCATTTCCCCTCCAAAGCCGTCAGCGCCATGCCATTGCGAAATGGCGTGGCGCCGTCAAAAGTGGCGGGAATGACAATCTGACCTTCGGTGTTGATGTAGCCCCATTTGCCATTGGAGCGCACCTGGGCGAGCCCCTCTGAAAAAACGCCGGCATCTTCAAACTTGGGCATGATGACGAGTTTTCCCGATTTGTCCACGTAGCCATAGGCACCGTTGATCTCCACCAAGGCAAGGCCTTCGCCAAAATCACCCGCCAGATCAAACATGGGCTCAATGGCAATAGCGCCCTCCTCCTGGCTTACAAAACCGTACTTGCCATCGCGGAACGCAAGGGCCATGCCGTCAAAAAAATCGCCCTGGACATGGCCTTTGACAAACTCAAACTGCGGCGCAATGGTTTCCTGGCCCAGGCGGTTCACCAATCCCCAGCTAGTATCCTGCACCACCACGGCGACATTTCCTTGGAATGAAAAAGCGGCATCCCACCGCGGCTCAAGGACGAATTTCCCCGATTGGTTGATAAAGCCCCAAAGGCCGTTCACGCCCGCAGGTGCGAGGCCATCATGGAAGTTGCCGCTGCCCGAGAATACCGGTTTTATGACAAAATCACCGTTTTTATTGACAAAACCAGCACTTCCTTCGAGTTTTACAGCGGCCATGCCCTGGTTGAAATCGCCTGCTTCGTCAAAATGTGTGGGAATGATTTCTTTGCCTTTGGTGTCTATAAATCCCCAGGAATTCACCACTTGTACCCGCGCTGCATCCTCCCTGAAAATGCCGACTGTTCGGTAAAGCCGCCGTACATACAAGCGGCCCATGGCATCGAGCATGGCGCGTTGGCCATTCAGCTGAACGGTGGTGAAGCCATTGTAGAAATCGTCGACCTCCAAAAACTGAGGTTCGATCACGACCTTGCCTTCCGCGTCGATAAACCCGAAATAACCGTTTTCCCGAATCTTGAATAGTGGTGGATGCATCCTGTGTGCTGAAGCCTTTTGGTGACGGCGCTGTTTTGTTTAATGGCGAAGGTAAGAACAGTTATTTCAAGATGGGCTTCATGGCGTGGCTAAAAAAAATCACCACAGAGGACACAGAGTTCCACAGAGGTTTTCACAGAGGTCTATTAAATCTCCGCTTCATAATTTAGAACTCGGAGTAAGAAGAACATTTTTTCCTCTGTGAAAAACTCTGTGTATCTCTGTGTACCTCTGTGGTGAACTATTTTTTGTACTTTCACGGCTACTTTACCCACATACCTTCTGAATTTACAAACACACCGTGCCATGCCAAACGTCAACCCTGCATTATTTGCCACTTACAACGATGCCAATGAAGGCTTAAGGCAGACAGTTGGGGTTAAATTTTGCACCATAGAGTCGAAGATGTTGGAAACAATTTAGCCAATACTTTTATTATGTTAAAATCCATGCGTTTTAAACCAACCTAGGATTTTCTGACTATCTTGTACCATCAAAATTCTATTAATCATTTAAACTCTTTATTTTATGTCTAAACTGCTCTATCAAATCTCGGTTCTCGGTTCTCGGTTCTCGGTTCTCGGTTCTCGGTTCTCCTAGCCTTAATTTTCTCTTTCACGTTAAACCCTATTAATGCCCAGAATGACAACTGTGGCACACCAGACTTGCCTTGGCCTCAATACCAAGCCTTATTAGATGGCCGGGGAACTGGCCCATTTGTAAGTGGGACTCAAGACTATAATTTGCCGGTTTGGATCAATCTGGTTTCGCCGGAGAATCCTGGGCTTGGGTGGCTTTCACTTTTTGACCCCTTGGAAATGGTTGCCTCGTTAAATGACTATTTCGCTGGTTCTGGTACTGGGATACAATTTTATCTCTGTGGTGTTTCGTATTTGTACAGCGATGCATTAGTCCATTTGGACTTAAATACAGAACAAGGCACCCTCAGGGATTTGGCAGCATCACAAAACTCTAATTACAACAATGTAATTAATTTTTATTTGGTAAATTCTATGAAATTGGGCACTGGTATGCCTATTGGGTATGCTGGCATGCCATTAAGTGGGGTGGGTGCAATTTATTTGTCGACACCAATTAAAAGTGTTCTGGCACATGAAATGGGACATTATTTAAGTCTCCCACATACTTTTGCACATGGACCTCTGGTCTGGAATTCGCAACATCCTGAATGGGCACAATATGTAAATAATGATGTGACTTTAATTGTCAACGGAGCCCCAACTGACTTCAATTGCCACCAGACAGGAGATGGGTTTTGTGATACAAATGCAGACCCGACCATACCCTCTATCAATGATTGTTACTTTAATAATGGATGCAACGTACTATTAGAATGTTCCCTTTATGCAAACGATCCATTGGGCGTTCCCTACAGCCCAGACCCTACTTTATTGATGAGCAATTTTCTTACTTGTTATTATCGTTTCAGTGCTGAACAAACTTCTCAAATGCGGAGCATGTTGGCGACGCACCCTGGCTGGAGCTTTTTAATTGACGCTAACCTGCCAGTATGTCAAACAATCAGCAGCGCAAACCATGGCCTAATTCTTCGGAATTGCATAGATATCTCGAACATTGATCCAATAAAGCCAATGAAAAATGTTTCAGTCCCTTTCCGGGATCAGGATACTACGCTTTGTGGGTCGCCTATTGCTCTAACTAATGCCGATGGAAAGTACCTTAATGTTACCTGCGTTTACCCATACAATGGGGTTGGGTTGCTTTCTGTGCTGCCGAATGTAAGCCATCCGGATCCAATAAATGGAGTAAATGTGTTAGATTTGGCCTTAATAAGTGCGCATATTTTAGGAATTGCTCCATTAGCAAGTCCATTCCAACTAGTTGCAGCAGATGCAAACAACAGCGGGTCAGTTTCAACTATCGATATCGTTGAATTGAGAAAATTAATATTAGGCATATATCAAGAATTGCCGAATAACAGCAGTTGGCGCTATATCCCTGACTATTGCTTTCTTGATCCGGTTTTTACCCAGGAATTCTATGGGTCAGGGTCTTGGCCCAAACCGTTTTCGGCCGTTTGGGTGAATCCAGAGGAACCGCTTCCTCCATCCGGAATACCCAACCAGCGTGTTTATGGGAGTGGGGCTTTGCCAATTGTCCCCAATTCAAAATCCTGGATGGATCATGTATTGCTCGACCCAAATGGGTCTGGAGCCTCCGATCCACAAGCATGGTCATTTTGGGGGATTAAAATAGGGGATGTTAACTGCACAGCGGCTTCTGATGGTTTCCAATCTGAGGGTCCAGATAAGTCTTTTGCTGCTTCAAGCCCAATATCATTAACAGCCAATCAGGTTTTTACTTTGCAGGTTAAAGCATTAGGAAGCACGCCTGTCAGTGCCTGGCAATTGGGCGTTGAGTTTTCTGAAGATTCACTAGAATTTTTACAAGTGCAGGCAGGTAACTCGGGAGAGGTTTTCTCTGCAGATAATTTTGGGCTTTCAGAAGCTGCAGAAGGCAAATTTCGAGCTTTGAATTTTTCAGAAACGGGAGCCGGAACTAATTTAAACAATAAATCACTGTTTAGCCTTACAATGAAGGCCCTACATCCAATTTCGGATATCAGCCAATATTTTCATTTGAAAAATGCGGTATTACCTACAATATTTTATGGTGAATCTGGGACGGAACTTGAAAATATCAGCCTTCAATTAGGGATAACAAGTACACCAATTGGAATGATTGGAAATACGGGCACTACTGTTAGGGCTAATGATATTTATGAAGTTCAAGCTTACCCTGTTCCTTTCTCAGACGATATTAATTTTGATTTTACCTTGGCGAAAGATGAATTCGTTCGCATTAGCATATTCGACAACTTAGGTAGACTAATGGCTTCATTTGGCGAGGCAAGGGCAAAGGGGCCGAACACCCTAACTGTAAACTCAGTTGCTGGCAAGCCCTCTGGGCTTTATTGGTACAAGTTTGAGGCTGGAGTTCAAAACAGTTCTGGAAAAATCCTGAAGAAATAATGTTTAGTATTTCCCCACAGGAAACGATTAGGGTTCCTGTGGGGCTTTTTTTCAGTGTTAAAAATTTCCATTCATGCGCACCATCTACACCTTTATACTATTTTTTCACACCGTTAACCTATTTTCACAAACTACCATCTTCGTCAATCAAAACGCAACTGGCGGCTCACAAGATGGCAGCAATTGGTCTAATGCTTTTCCCGATTTGCAGCAAGCCTTGAGCCTTGCTGTTGATGGCGATGCTATCTGGGTTGCTGCGGGAACCTACTATCCAACAAGCGACAATGACCGAAGTATTTCTTTCGTGCTGAAACAGGGCGTAAAACTGCTGGGTGGATTTGTGGGAAACGAATCAACGGCAGCCCAACGTGACTTTTTGCTACATGAAACAATACTTTCAGGAAACATTGGCCTCCCAGATGGCAGCGACAACTCCTCCCATGTCCTCCGAGGTGAAGGCCTGGATAGTACGACAGTGCTGGATGGATTTGTTGTCACACATGGAAATGCGGATAGCCCAGGTGAGTATGGAAACGGCGGTGGGCTGCTTTTGTCTCCGTCTCAGGTCGTATACAATACTTGCCCCATCATTCAAAATTGCCGGTTTGAACACAATTATGCCTTTCAAGGCGGGGCTATTTCCGCCGACAGGGTGGATGATGGCTACTATTATATAAATCCCATTATTAGGAACTGTCAATTTTTTAATAACCATTCAACAGGCAATGGCGGAGCCATTTCTAAAACTGGGCCGGCCTTGCTTGACAACCCCTTTGTACTGGAAAACTGTATTTTTGAGCAGAATTCTACCTTCATTAAAAGTGGAGGCGGCGTTTATATTGCTGATGCAGAATTTGAAACCATCTTACGTGGTTGTTCGTTTGTAAAAGATTCTTCAAAATTTGGGGCTGGAGGTGGAATGTATTTTGATTCAGGATATAAACTAGAAGGGGCTGAATTAACCTTGGAAAATTGTTCTTTTCGCGAAAATATCGCAACTACTGGAACAGGGATTATGGCTTATGGGATCACCGGAGTAAACGGAAGTGTTCCCTCGTTAAGTGTCAAAATATCCGCTTGTGATTTTGAAAAAAATATAGCCTCTAATGGCATAGGTGCTGCCTATTATATTATTGGACTTAACCAAATCGACTTGACTGTTAATCTTTATAATTGCAAATTTAATGGAAACAGCGCAAAAAACTCACCTATAACCTATATCTCAGGTGCTGCTCAAAGTACATTAAAAATCCACATAGAAGGTTGCGAGTACTATGATAACAGGCGCTTAGGCGACCCAACAGGTTATGCCTTTCCAATAATTTATGGCCTTAGCGGTTCTGGGGGAAAACTAGACGCGATTATTGAAAACTGTCTGTTTACGGGTAATGGTGGCGGAATATCTTCAGTTTGTAGCAGCAGCGGTGGCAAAATGAACACTCTTATAACCAACTGTACGTTTTACAACAACAGCGGCTTTATTATCAACAAAAGCTTTTTTTTTAATTTTGATTGGATCAATAATTATGTTCGCACCACCGTGCGAAATTCAATAATTTGGGAGCCTACAGCAAATCTATGGAGCATGTTTGGCGACAACGACCTTACAATGAACCAAATACAGGGATACTTTATCGACCATAACCTAATAAGCCTGGATTCTTTCCAGGCGGCTCCTGTGCCGCCAATTTTTGGTTACAATAATATCACCCACAAGGAGCCACTTTTCGCAGATGCCGCCAACCGAGACTTTCGCTTGCTTCCTTGCTCACCGGGTGTAAATGCCGGAGAAAATATCGTGGTGGATACCCTGAATTTGGTGTATGATCTGGATGGCAACCCTCGGAAAGCATTCGGGACTGTTGATATGGGGGCTTACGAGGCACAAGACAGCTGCTTTACTTCAAAAAACCTTGAGCCTTTAGAACCTGCTTTGCAGGCCATCATTTCCCCAAACCCGGTAGGTGCGGGCGAGAAATTTGGGGTGCAAGTTTCTGGTTTTAATACAGCTGAAATTCATTGGGCAGTTTGGGATATTCAGGGCAGAGAAGTTTCAACCGGGAAAGCACCATTGCCTGGAACAAGTAAGTGCTGGCTTACAGCACCATTTATACCTGGGGTATATGTTCTCAAGCTGTGGAACGAGAAACAGGTTGTGGTTCAAAAAATAGAAGTAAAGCCTTGAACAACGCCCCATTATCAAATTATCGCATTATCAAATTATCAAATCCCTAATCAGCCTTTGTAAAAGATCCATTTCCAAAGTTCCTTCAACGTCACCTTTTTCCCATACATCAAAATACCGACCCGGTAAATACGTCCAGCAAGCCAGACGAAAAGTACCGCCGTAGCGATCACCAATGCCAGCGAGAGCGCTACTTGCCACCAGGGTGGATTAAACGCCAGGCGGAAAGGCATAGCGATGGGGGAAAACAGGGGGAATATGGATGCGAACACCATCAGCCCACTGTCGGGATTCCGCCAGCCCGCCATGGAAACAATGTAGAAGGCCAAAATTAAAGGAATGGTCGCGGGCAAGGTAAGGGACTGGCCTTCACCCATATCGTCGCCCATAGCCGAGCCTACGGCTGCAAACATGGAAGAGTAAATGAAGTACCCGCCGAGGAAGAAGATGATGAAAGCGGAAATAAGGAGTGGCCAATTCTGCCGGCTTAGTTCCGCCATGATGCGCATACCCGTGTCTTGCATCAATTCCGGGTCGATGGATTCTGTCCCAGCCATGGCGGGCGATTGCATCTGGCTGGCATCAATACCCATAACCAGTGGCACTACAATGGCCACGGCACCGCTCAAAACAATCCAGGCTACTACCTGCGTCAAGCCAACCAGTCCGGCGCCGATAATCTTGCCCATCATCAAATCAAAAGGTTTGACGGACGACATCATCACTTCCACAATGCGGTTGGTTTTTTCCTCCATCACGGAGCGCAGCACCATTTGACCGTACATCAGCACCATAAAAAACAAGAGGAAGGTCATGATACCGCCCACGGCAAGCCCTACGCCTGCGGTGTATTTGCTTTGATCGTCTTTTTCATCGCCATTGATGCTTTCCGGGTCGATGGAGACATTCGAATCCAGCAGTTTTAGCTGGGCTGCATCGAGCTTGAGGGAGTCCATTTTGAACTCTTTTATCTTAGAAGCGATCCTTTTTTCTATCATGCTGCTTTTTTCCGGTGCCAGTTTTTCATCGGAATAGTAAAAGACAGTGTGTTCCTTTTGCTGAAAATTGCCCAGCGGCGGGATGCGCAGCACACCATCCAGTTTTTTGTCCGTCACTTCGGCCTTAAGCTGCTCCAGGGTTTTATTGGCTGAAGCAATGAAGCGCACGCCAGGCTCATCGGGCAATTGTTGTAGCATTTTTGCTTCATCGATCACAGCGACCTTTATCTCGCCGCTTCCCTGATAGCTCGACAAGCCAATGATGACAAGCATGTACACCAACAAGCCCACCGGAGCCAGCAAGGTGCCAATGATGAATGATTTCTTGCGAACGCGCGTTAGGTATTCGCGCCGTATGATGAGTGTAAGTTTTGACATTTTTAGGTTGGTTTACCCGCCGAAGCCTTGGCGTAGGCGGGTTGTAATTTTTATTGAACTTTAAAAAGCTTGATTTGAAAACTAGTGCATTTGCTTCTTGCCCCCTGCCCTTTGCCCTTTGTATTTTTAACAATCCCAAGAGCTCCGCCAATTATCACATTTTCAAATTATCTCATTATCACACTAATCCTCAGTCTCTGCCACCCGCTGAATAAAAATCTCATTAAACGTCGGCAAAATCTCCTCAAAGCGGGTAACGCGGGTGCCTTTTTGCAGGAATGATTGTAGCAGCTCATTGCTATGGTTTTCGTTCTCCAGCTTGAAGATAAAGGCATTTTTATTCCGGCTTACAATTGGAAAGCGGTCAGAGGAATCCATTTGAATCGCCTCTTGGGTTTCTACCCGGAACAGGTTTTGTTTGTACTGATTTTTGATGGCTTGCACTTCCCCATACAGCACATTTTTACCTTTGTTTATCAATACAATATGGTCGCACATTTCTTCTACCTGCTCCATGCGGTGCGTGCTAAAAATGATGCTGATGCCCGATTCGTTGAGTTCCCGGATTTCTTCCTTGATAAGGTTGGTATTAATGGGATCGAGGCCTGTGAAAGGTTCGTCAAGAATCAGCAGTTGTGGCCGGTGGATGATGGTGGCGATAAACTGGATTTTCTGCTGCATCCCTTTCGAGAGGTCTTCAATTTTCTTGGGGTACCAATCTGTAATCTGGAATTTTTCAAGCCAATGGTCAATCGCTGCTTTGGCTTGCTGCTTGGTAAGTCCCTTAAGTTGGGCGAGGTAGAGCAGGTGTTCGCCAACCTTCATTTTTTTGTACAGCCCACGTTCTTCGGGCATGTACCCGATTTTTTCAGGAGAGCGGGAGTTCAGTTTTTTGCCATCGAGCAGAATGGTGCCTTCATCGGGCCCTGTGATGGTGGTTATCATGCGGATCAGCGAAGTTTTGCCGGCACCGTTGGGGCCCAGCATTCCAAAAACGCAGCCTTTTGGCACCTCCAGGCTTACGTCGTTCACAGCACGGTAATCGCCATAGGATTTCGTGACGTTTTGTACAGAAAGGATCATGTATTGATTGATTTGGTGAATCGATGATTCATAAAATGGTGTGCGGAGTTTCAAAAGTCGCCAAAGATGCACCAGTAAAACATTTTTTTCGGCAAACGGCGGGTTTTAAAAGTTTGGAGCTTGACAATAAACGATGAACTTATTTCCAAATATCCCGAAAACGACTGGGCAGGAACTTGAACTTATGCCCCAGCCATTTTTCCAAAGTAAGGGCGACCAGCGCATAGCCTTCGGTCACGCCCGGCACAGGCACCAGCACCACGACGAAAAAAGGCAGGAAGCGGGGAATGTCTTTTAGCTGTTCCATCGCTTCCTGCAATTCGGCTGGGGTAGGGTGGCGGTGCGCCGGGGTAAGGTGCAGCTTCCCTGTGCCGTGCCGACCGAATACGTGGATCATTTTTGTGATGTCCACACTTTCCATGACAAATGCCCAAACGGTGCGTTGGGGTATGCGAATGATTTCCCGAAATTTCATGTTTGTGAATTCGGGGGTAAAGGTAGGGGAAAGTGGGGGATTAAGTGGAGAATTAGCTTGACTCGTTTCGACCACTTTTGTGCAATAATTGCCATGCTATTGCCAAAATCTATATATTTGCTGCTGCTCCACTAGATAGAAATGGCTGTACAAATCATGGAACCCAACTCGCCAATTAAAGTTTTCATCATTTACGCCCGTGAAGATCGGAGCTTTAAGGATGATATCCTCAAATGGTGCGTTGTGGCAAGGCTAGGGCAGAGTAGGGGATTCTATTGTTCCATGCCGCTCTAGCACCCCCACCAGGGCAGACGCATGAATATTGCGATGCAAAACAATAAAAAAACAAATTATATTTGATTGACGATTGGCGATTACATGATTGACAATTGGTGAAGTAGACGTTGCTCCAAAAAGCAGTTATTGATTTAGCGAAAAACCGACGAAATGGAGATAATTCTTGTCTTATTTGATCACCAATACCAAGCGGGATGACACCTCAACAATCGACAATCATGTAATCGCCACTCGTCACTCAAAAACAGCCAACGAAATGCTTCAAAAAGGCCTAGATGCTGCTCTTTGTTCATGCGTCTGCCGATCCAGCACCATCCCATCTCCGCCCGAGTTTCCGCCGAGCACAAATTCCCCATGCTTCTTCATTGAATGATGGCGAAGCCAACAGTTTTTGCAACAGGGTAATTGCTTCTTTTGGAAGTTTTTGCAGTTGCCCGTTTTATCAAACGCTTTTTCCGTGCTCGTGCTCATTGTGGATGCTCTGAGCTCGTGCTATCTCCTGTGCAATGTTATCTGCATTGGTATTCAGCAACTGCCCTTTACCACCGCCATGCACCAGAATTTTTGGCAGTTCCCCTCAGGTGGGATCTGCCACACCTAAAGTGTCCGCTTAAATGGTTTTTGACATGATCTAAGGCGTTGACTTTGTGACAGATGGAGGTTTGATTGCCGAAAATTTGGCCTTAAACAGGATTGTAATGCGTAGGCTTTAGGGATTGATTTTCTTCAGTTTCCGTCCGGAAAAGGCGCAACGCCCTGACCCGTATTTTCTGCCATTTTTCACTGAGGAAAGTTGGGATTTTTTTCTTTTTTGGCAATTCGCTGACTTGTTTCACGGATTGCAGGTTTTCAGCTGGGTCGTACAGCATGGCGGTACAGAGGCAGTTCTGACGCTGTTTGCTCATCAGAATGTCGTAATTGACACAGCTTTGGCAGCCAGCCCAGAAGGCCTCGTCGGTCGTGAGCTCGGAGTAGGTTACGGGTTCGTAGCCCAACTCTGAGTTTATCTTCATTACGGCCAGACCAGTGGTCAGGCCAAAAATTTTGGCATCGGGGTATCGTGCTCGGCTGAGCTCAAAAATCCGTTGTTTGATTTGTCGGGCAGCCCCGCCTTTACGGAAGCTTGGTGATACGATGAGCCCGGAATTGGCGACGTATTTGTCGTGGCTCCAGGTTTCAATATAGCAAAAGCCAGCCCATTCGCCTTCCTTTGTAAAAGCGATCACAGCCTTGCCTTCTGCCATTTTTTTCATCAAATACTCCGGTGAGCGTTTGGCGATGCCTGTGCCCCGCGCTCTAGCAGACCCTTCCATTTCTGCACATATGAGCGGCGCGTAATCGAAATGCTCCGCTGAAGCAATAATGACTTTGAAAAATTGATATTCCATTGTTGAAAAATCGTGAAGTCGGTGAGCTTTCCTGCCAGCAACTGTAATGGTCTATTTCGGGCAGCAAATAGATATTGTATAGCTTTTCCTTTTCCTTGACCACTGGAACCAAAAAAAGAATGAACCTATGCCTACACATGCTCGGCAAAAGCCGTGTTTTCAAGATCAAAAAATCAACCAGAAATTATCGTCGCACCCCAAGGGGACGTGGAAAGGAAATCAACAAAAACGCCCTAAATGCCGGAGCGGTAAAAACACCACGCGGGGTAGCGATCATTGCGATCGTCCCATGATTGTGCGCTGTGGATGAGTTTTTTTTCATTTTATTTCAACCAGTGTAAAGGCCGTTTATCTTGTTTGTGCAGTACAGGTTTTTCTAAAAATGGTACCCTTGCAAGAGAATCTCATTTTTTAAAGGATCAAAGTAAAGGTTGTTTGAAATCAGGTGAAATTTTTTCAGCGATTGATTTTTTATAAAAAATACTATTGATCCAATATTCGGAATATTAATTTAAATATTTAGTTTTATTAAGAATTTTAATTTTTGATAATTGGTTTTTACTTTCTTTAAGTCTGTGTTAAATTTATAAAAATTTTTGTTTTTTGTTTTTGACGTTTGGGGTTCGCTGAACCAAATTATCTTAACCGTATAATTAACAATGTTTGGTTGAGGCACGCGTCCCTTACAAAACATATACATTTGCAGCAGTTGCCACCAACCCAAAGTTGCGCGCGCCTAAACTATGCTATCACACAACCAGACCAAACTCCTCTCCTCCCTCAGCGTAAAAAAATACCGCCAGCAACACCAGAAATTCGTCGTGGAAGGGGAAAAGATGGTAGGGGAACTACTCGGACAGTCGCGTATTGCGGTGTCGGCCATTTTTGGCCTGGAGCGCTGGGCAGAGGAAAATGCCACGCTGCTTCAACCATTTTTAGAAAAATTCAATGCCGTCACGGAGGCTGAATTACAGAAAATATCCTCGCTGACCACGCCGAATGCAGTGCTGGCCATTGCCGCAATTCCGGATACTCCTGTAAATATTGAGCTGCCCAAACAAGACCTGTGTTTCTACCTCGATGGCATCCAGGATCCCGGTAATTTGGGCACCATGCTGCGCATCGCCGATTGGTTTGGACTGCCTGCTGTGTATTGTTCGACCGATACGGTAGATGTGTATAATTCCAAGGTGGTGCAAGCCAGCATGGGTGCCATGTTTAGGGTGAAAAGTTGGGAGATTTCATTGGAAGTATTGTTGGAAAACCAGGCAGACTTGCCCATTTCCGGCGCTGTTTTGGGTGGTGAAAATGTATTTGAGATTAGTTTGCCCAGTCACGGTTTGCTTGTGATTGGCAGTGAGGGGCGGGGTATTTCCCTGGAAACGGAGCGCTCACTTACCCACCGACTCACCATTCCCCGACATCCTGCTGGTGGCGCAGAATCGCTGAATGCGGGGGTCGCTGCGGGCATTTTAGTGGCTATGTTTGCTGCTAGTCGTTCAACTGCCCAATTGCGTCGATGAAATATGGGGGTAAACCCCCACTTTCAATGTACTTTTGCACCGAAACATTAACAAACAACAACTTTTGCAACCATGACTGATTTTCGCAAATACCTCCCACTGATCCTTCTTGCGCTTGGCGCACTCCTACTTTTTGGCATGTGCGGCACCTACAATTCTACCGTAAAAAAAGACGAAGGCGTCAAAGCCGCCTGGTCGCAGGTAGAAAACCAGTACCAGCGCCGATCCGATCTGATTCCCAACCTGGTGAACACCGTAAGAGGTTACGCCGATTTTGAAAAATCGACGCTAGAAGCTGTCGTGCAGGCCCGTGCTTCTGCCACACAGGTAAAGGTTGATCCAAATGAACTAACACCGGAAAATATTCAACGATTTGAGCAAGCCCAACAAGGCCTGTCCGGCGCGCTGGGCAAACTCCTGATGATAACAGAAAATTACCCCAACCTTAAAGCCAACGAAGGTTTTCTTTCCTTACAGCAACAACTGGAAGGCACCGAAAACCGGATTACCGAGGAACGCAGAAAATTCAACGAAGCCGTGCAGGGTTTCAATATGTCTATCCGCCGTTTCCCCACCAATTTGTTTGTGGGCATACTTGGATTCTCCCCAAAGGGATACTTCCAGGCGCAACCAGGTAGCGAGAAAGCTCCAGAAGTCAAGTTTTAGCTATTGGCTGTTAGCTGCTGGCCGTTGGCCGTTGGCTGTTAGCTATTGGCCGTTGGCTGCTCAGCATTAGCACATCCGTTTAGTAATACTTTTCAGCACTTATGGCAAATCATTTAGTCGGTTTCACAAAGGGTACTGAAACTCAAATCCTAACAAGATAACCAACGCTGTACAGCCAACAGCCAACAGCCTTTTCACCATGCTTTTTACAAAAGAAGAAGAATCCCGCATCACATCGGCCATCCGGGAGGCTGAACTGGGAACCAGCGGCGAGATCCGCCTGTTCGTAGAAGAGTTCTGCATGCTCGATCAGCCGGTGCAACGCGCAGAAGAAGTCTTCCAACTTTTTGGCATGTTCAATACCAAAGAACGGAATGGGGTGCTGATTTACCTCGCTGAAAAAAGCCGGCACTTTGCTATTTGGGGCGATTCCGGCATCCACGAGCGTGTAGGCTTCCAATTTTGGGAACAAGAAAAGCAGCTAATGCGCGAACACTTGCAACACGATGAAGCTGCCGAAGGTATTTGCAAGGCAATTGGCCTCATAAGTGACAAGTTGCACGAATTTTTTCCAGCAGATGAAAATGATAACGCGAATGAGCTTCCCGATGAGATTATTTATGGGTAAACGGTTGACGGTTGACGGTGGACGGTTGACGGTAGACGACCTGCGGTTGACGGTTGACGGTGGACGGTCAACCGTCTACCGTCTACCGTCAACCGTCTTATTGCTACTGCTGCCGTTTTTAATGTTGGCGCAAAGCGATACCGAGCTGTTCCCCAAAAAGCCCGACCCTGCCGTGTATGTCCACGATTATGCAGGCTGGCTGGGGCCACAGGAAAAAGGGGCGCTGGAACAAAAGCTCCGGGCTTACCACGACTCCACAACCACCCAGATTGTCGTTATGATTCGGCCAGATATTGGGGATTATGACAAATCATCGTATGCTTTTGAACTTGGGAATCGATGGGGCATTGGCCGTGCTGACAAAGACAACGGTGTGGTCATGTTGATCAAAACGGTGGCACCCGACCGGGGTATTTTTATCGCCACCGGTTATGGTACGGAAGGTGCATTGCCGGATATCCTGGCGGGGCGCATTATTCGAAACACTATGGGGCCGTATTTTCGCCAGGAACAATATGCCCAGGGAATCAATGCTGGCGTTGACGACATCATTCAGGCATTATCTGGTGAATTTAAAACCGAACCATCAAAACCCATGAGCACGGCGAAGGCGCTGTTTATCGTCTTGTTTATCGCCATTTTATTTTTTGTCATATTGGGTGGCATTGTTTATCGCTTGCGCAAGTTTTCCCATTTGATCACGCACGACGGCACTAAACCCGTTGGCAACAGACGCGATAGCTTTGGTGGAGGCTGGTGGATCGGTGGTAATGGCGGCGGAAGCGGTGGAAGCGGCTGGGGTGGCGGCGGTGGTTTTGGCGGCGGCGGCGGCAGTTTTGGCGGAGGTTCTTTCGGCGGCGGCGGTGCAGGTGGCGATTGGTAGCCTACACCTTTTGCGGTGCTTCGCACTTGTTTTTACGCGTCAATTTTCAAAATTTATCAACCGATTTATATGCAACAATTACTTACCCGAGCGGCCATCGTGCTGCTTTTTGTGTTGGGCCAGCTTGGCACTGCCTTTTCCCAACTTACAATCAAAGTCACGGCAATCCCGGCCAATACACCTCCGGGCTCGAGCATTTACGCAGTCGGTACATTTAACAACTGGGCACCCGGTGATGCCACCAAAATCCTTACCCCACTGGGTGGCGGCCAATTCCAAATTGTGCTAAACCCTCCTGTGGGTGAGGTGAAATTCAAATTTACCCGAGGCTCCTGGGCAACCGTGGAGGGCAATGCCAATGGTGGCTTCTTGCCCGATCGGGTGCTCAATTACAATGGCCAGGCCGCTACGGTAAACCTTACGATCTTGTCCTGGGAAGGACAGGGTGGTGGTACCAGCACTGCGGCCTCTAATGTGCAAATAATTAGCAACGCCTTTTCTATACCGGAATTGAACCGCACGCGGCGGGTTTGGCTGTATTTGCCACCGGATTACGCCACCACCACCAAAAGCTACCCCGTCTTGTACATGCACGATGGCCAGAACTTGTTTGACGTCCAAACCTCCTTTTCTGGCGAATGGAAAGTAGACGAATCGCTCAACCAACTATCTGCACAAGGCGATTATGGCTGCATCGTCGTCGGCATCGACAATGGTGGACAGTACCGCCTGGATGAGTATTCTCCCTGGGTCAATACCCAGTACAATGCAGGGGGGCAGGGCGATGAATACGTCGATTTTTTGGTCAACACCCTCAAGCCTTACATTGACTTTAACTACCGCACCTTGCCAGGTCGTTTGACCACAGGCATCGCGGGCAGCAGTATGGGGGGCTTGATTTCCATGTATGCTTTTTCGGAGCGCCAGGATGTTTTTTCGAAGGCGGGGATTTTTAGCCCTGCATTTTGGTTTGCAGGCAATAATCCTGTCAACCATACGGCAAGTCATTCAAAACAGGGCGCTGCCCGTGTATATTTTATGTGCGGTGCCGACGAAGAAAGCGATGGCAATCAATCCAATTACGTGGTGAATGATATGAATGCCGTATCCAATGCTATGAGCACTGCAGGTTTTTCAAGTGGAGAGAAACTGACAAAAATACCTGCTGATGGGCAACATTCGGAGTGGTTTTGGGCGCGGGAATTTCCTGATGCCTATGTTTGGCTTTTCGCAGGTGCTGTGTCTGGCAGTCAGGAAGCCATTGCCAACCAGCAATTGGAAATATACCCCAACCCTGCCGGCTCATGGGTGCATTTTTCGGGCATCAACACCGATGAAACGATCTACCTGAAAATTTACAATGCTGCTGGGAAAGTAATTCGGGACACCACTATTATGGGCAATGAGCCCGTTTGGACGGGGGATTTGGCCAAGGGAGTGTATGTGGTGAAGGCGCGGAAGAAAGGTGGGAAGTTGATGGTTGGGAAGCTGGTTCGCTAATTTTTATTGACGAATGCCGATTACATGATTGACGATTGTTGAAGTATCATCCCGCTTGGTCTTTGTGGTCAATTAAGACAAGACTGAACTCTTTTTCGTCGGTTTTGCGTTAGAACCACAAATACCAAGTGCAACGCTTACTTCAACAATCGTCAATCATGTACTTGCCAATTGGCAATCAAATTGTTAATTTTTTAACTTCAAATATTCATGCGTCTGACTTGGGAGGAAGCCCACAAGCAAGACAGGCGCTTATATCCTCCTTTGTAAGCATGGGGAAATCCTCCAATCTTTCCTCGGGAGTCATGCCGGAAGCCAAATAGCTTAACACATCAAAAACGGTGATGCGTAACCCTCGGATGCAAGGTTGACCACTCCGTTTCCCTGGTTCTATCGTAATAATTGATTTGTAGTCCATTTTCTAAAATAATTTCACTACAAAAAAAGTCTTTTTTGAGAATAGATAGCCTGATTTTATGCTTTCCGCTATAAAACACCGTGTTTTTCAATCTATCAAGCTACTTTTGCCGGACAGCTAAACAACATTATTCCACCCCGAGACATTCCTGCATGGCTAAGCGAAAAGGCGGACAATTGAGTATGAATTTCGACAGCGAAAGGGTATCCAAACTTTTTGGAGTCTTTTGCCTGTTCCTGTCATTCTACTTTTTGATTGCATTTACTTCCTACTTTTTTACCTGGGAAAACGACCACGACATCGTGTTCCGCTTTTCCTGGGAGATGTTTCTGGCCGATGTGCCGGTAGACAACTGGCTTGGTCGTTTGGGTGCTTTTACCGCCGATTCGATCATTTACTGGGGATTTGGGGTAGCGTCTTTTGGGCTGGTTTACCTGCTGTATAAATCAGGCTTGGCGTTTATCCGCAATTCACCCAGCGGCTTTTTGTTTTTTACTTTCCAACGGACGATCATTTACATGGTACTTGTTTCCGTTGTCAGTTCCTTCTTTTTTCAAACATTGGAGTTTCCCTGGGGTGGGGTGTTCGGACAGTCTATCAGCGAGTATATCCAGAACATGCTGGGTATCGTGGGCACATTGGCCTTGATGTTGTTTGCGCTGGTAGCCACTTTTGTATGGTCGAACAATCCGGACTTGACAGAATTTACCTGGCAAAAACTTTGGGATGAAACCAAACAAGCGTGGAATGACCTGCTCAGCGGAAATTTCGGGAAACGGCGGCCAGCAGCCCGGGCATCGCGTGCGAGTGCCAGCGCGGCATTCGATGGTGAGACAGGAACCATTGATGCGGAGCCAGTTCGCGCTGCGATCGACACGCCAGTTACGGAGGAAATAGGCGTTCAAACGGCACTAGACCTCAGCCAACGCTCCGCGCTTTTCTCCGATCCGCCGAAGCAGGAACTTGCGCGCCCGGAAACCCTGCGGCCAGGAGTTGATGACGATATGGAAATTATTGTCAACGTGCCCCCACCAAGCACGCCCGATGACGCAGATGTTTACAAGCCTCCCACAGTAGCCATCCAAGAGGATACACCCGATTTTTCTGAGCCGTATGACCCAACGCTGGAACTTTCACACTACGAATACCCACACCTGCAATTGCTGGTAGACCATGAGAATTCCGTGCTTGAAATTGACCGCGAGGAGCTGGAGGCCAATAAAAATCAGATCATTCAGACCTTGTTGTACTTCAAGATCGAGATCGAAAAAATTAAGGCGACCATCGGGCCGACGGTGACGCTGTATGAGATCATTCCGGCGAGAGGCGTTCGTATTTCGAAAATCAAAAACTTGGAAGACGACATTGCGCTCAACCTTTCTGCGCTTGGCATTCGTATCATCGCGCCGATTCCGGGTAAAGGTACCATCGGTATTGAGGTGCCCAATAAAAAGCGCCAAACCGTTGGCATGCGGGAGGTATTGATGGATGAGCGCTTCAAACGCGCCAAAATGGAGTTGCCCATTGCCTTGGGAAAAACCATCCAAAATGAAGTATTTGTAGCTGATTTGGCCAAAATGCCCCACTTGCTCGTGGCGGGCGCTACGGGTCAGGGCAAGTCTGTGGGCATCAATGTGGCACTGATGTCGCTGCTGTACAAAAAGCACCCTTCCCAAGTTAAACTCATCCTTATTGACCCCAAGAAGGTGGAGCTTTTCCCATACGCTCACCTTGAAAACCACTTCCTGGGCTTCCTGCCAGACCAGACGGAGCCCATCGTGACCGACACAACGAAGGTGGTGCACACGCTCAACTCACTCATCATTGAGATGGAAACGCGTTACGACCTGCTGAAAACAGCTGAAACCCGCAACATCTCCGAATACAACGACAAATTTGTTGGCCGCCGCCTCAACCCCAACAAAGGGCACCGGTTCCTGCCCTATATCGTGCTCATCATTGACGAGTTTGCCGACCTTATCATGACGGCAGGCAAAGAAATAGAATTGCCCATTGGCCGATTGGCGCAATTGGCGCGTGCCGTGGGTATTCACCTGATTATCGCCACGCAGCGACCCTCAGTAAACATCATTACAGGGGTTATCAAGGCCAACTTCCCGGCGCGCATCGCCTTTAAAGTAGCTTCCAAAGTGGACTCCCGTACCATTCTCGATGCTGGTGGCGCGGAGCAGCTAACGGGTCGTGGCGACATGCTGCTGTCCGTTGGCGGCGACATTATCCGCTTGCAATGTGCTTTCGTGGATACCCCGGAAGTGGAGCGTGTCATTGAGTTTATTGCTAACCAGCAAGGCTTCGCCGAGCCGTTCTTTCTGCCCGAATTCCACCCGGACGGCGAATCTGGTAGTGGTGGCAACAGCAAACAATTCAGTCTGTCCGAAATGGACGAAATGCTGGAAGATGCAGGCCGTTTGGTTGTGGAAACCCAGCACGGCTCCACCAGCATGATCCAGCGCCGCATGAAACTCGGCTACAACCGCGCAGGTCGTATTATGGACCAGCTTGAAGGTTTGGGTATCGTTGGCCCTGCTGAAGGTTCCAAGCCGCGTGAGGTGTTGTTCTACTCGATGGATGAGTTGAACACTTTCTTTCAGAAGCTAAAGGAGAAACGTGGGTGATTTAATGTGATAATGTGATAATTTGATAATGGGCGCGTTGTTCTCGGCACTAGTGGTATTGCCAGCAATACGAACAACAGCCAGGCGCGAAGCCTATTATCAAATTGTCTCATTATCGAATTATCACATTATTCTCTAAAATAGGCTTCTGTCCGCGTTTGTGCATTCTGCCGCACATTCATGTAAAAAAGGTTCAAATCCCCAATATGGTAGTTTTTCCGGCGGAAAAGGATACTCCCCTTGAATTTTGGTTTCCTGGCCAGTAGGACTCCCTGGTACACTTCAGCATCTGTGATGGCGGGGTATACTTTTTCGAATGGCCGCACTACGCCACCAAGATTGCTTGATTTAGGTGCGTATTGCCCTTCCGTTGTCGTCCAGCAAAGAGGATTGGTACAAACGATTTCGCTGTTCAAACGGGAATCGGCGTTGTGATCCAGCACATATTCCCGGTTCCAGGTGCGCCAGGAGCAGTAGCAGTTGATTTGGTCGGGTTTTTCACAGGGCTGGAAGTTCTTATAAAAAGTCTTGTTTACAGGCCAACCGACGAGATAGGCTGTCACCAAATCGCTTTGCAAGGGTGTGCCTTCAATCTTTTTCTTGATCAGGTTCATGGCATGGAGCGCCCCCTGACTATGTGCTGCGATGATAAATGGTCGGCCATTATTCCAATGCTTCATGTAATAATCGAAGGCCGCTTCAATGTCCGTGTAAGCCAATGCGAGCGCTTCTTTGTCAGAATCCACTTTCTTTTTGTTGTAAAATACATTCAAATGTGCCTGTCGATACCGAGGCGCATATACACGGCCCGTGCCATTGAAAATAGAAGCCTGGAACAGTACCGCGCCTTCATCGGTCGTTTTATTGACGCGGTCATCGTTCACATCGGCATTCCATTGGTTTTCGTAGCGCTTGGAGCCGGTATAAGTGGTGGGGTAGAAGTATAATACGTCGACCTCGGCATCTGATTGCCCGTCTTTCATTTCTGGCAGCGGGGTGCGGTCGGCCATGTCTTCTTTATCGGGATGCGCGGCCCAGTTGGCGAGGTTGGAATAGTCGGGCGCAGGCGGGATGTTGCTGGCATCGAATTGGCCTTTTGGGCGCACGGCGCAGGCGCTTAAGCTGGCAATGCACAAGATGCCGAATAGGGTTTTTGTTACATTCATGGTGGTAATATTATTTGGGTGGTAGAACGATGGGTATACTGGCTTAGTGCGGATTAGGTGGAAAAAAATTGATAATTTGATAATGAGATAATTACGGTAGACGGTGGACGGGACACAACATTGCAAATTTCTATTGGTATTTGTTTCTCAGGTTCAGGAGCCAACGATCATTTTTTTATTTAAGGGTGCTGAAACATAATCGCCAAACCATAATACACTGCTGTGCAAACCGTCCACCGTCCACCGTCTACCGTAATTGTCAAATTAAAACCTTATTTTTCGGCCTAAATACACCATGCTTATGGCATTTTGGATCAGCATACTCTCTGTTTTGGCCATCGTATACGCCGGGCTATGCCTCTTCTTTTACTTTGGGCAACCGCTGTTTTTTTTCCGTCCAGAGCGCTTGGCTAAGACATTTACTTATAAGTACCCGTTTCCCTTTACCGAGGTCAATTTCGACATGGAAGACGGCGGCAGCGTAAATGCCTTGCATTTCAAGGTGCCCAACAGTCGGGGCGTTGTTTTTTACATCAAAGGCAATTCGCGGAGCATCAAAGGTTGGGGCAAGTTTGCCAAAGATTTTGTGGGCAAAGGCTTCGATTTTTTCATCCTCGACTACCGCGGATTTGGCAAAAGCACCGGCAAGCGGACGGAACAAATCCTGTACTCCGACTTGCAACAAGTGTACAAATGGCTCGCTGAAATGTATGGCGAAGACCATATTGTGCTGTATGGTCGCTCGCTCGGCAGCGGCCTGGCCACCCGCATTGCTTCCTGGAACCACCCAAAACTGCTCATTCTCGACAGCCCCTACTACTCTTTTTTGTACCATATCTCGCGCTATGCCTTCATCCTGCCCCTGCGCTGGCTGCTGAACTACCAAATTCGCACCGACCGCTTTATCAAAAAGGTAGCGTGTCCCATCCACATCATCCACGGGCGCCGCGACCGCCTGATCCCGTACCGCCAGGGCGAAATGCTAAAGAACCTGGTGCCGGAGAAAGTGACACTGCACACCATTGAAAAGGGGGGGCATAACAACTTGCCAGAATTCCCGCTGTACCATGATTTGTTGTATGATTTGTTGCATGAGGCGTTTGAGGTGGAGGTGCGGATGGCGGCGTGAGGGAGTAGTGCTTGACCGTATTTAAAAATACTACGACACAGATGAAATCATCAATAATTACAGCACTTTTACTATTAGTCTGGACATTTTCCTTTGGCCAAAAAAAACTCGAGAACAAACTTACCCCGGAACATCAAAATGTTTCAGGGACTAAAATCAGTTGGGTTCCACCCAAGGGATTTACAGCGGCGGAAAATTTCCTAGGGCTCCAACAGTCAGAAACAGCCTCAAACATTATGGTTATAAACATGGTGGGGCCTTATTCAGAAATATCCAAAGCGCTAACCAAAGACAACTTAATAAGTAAAGGTGTTGAGGTTAAGAAGATTAAGCATTATATGCTTAATGGAATCCCTGCAATTTTTGTAACGGCTAATCAAAGTGCCAAAGGAACTTTGTTTTCGAAATACATATTTGCGTTTGGCACAGAAGCTGAAACCCATTTGATAAATGGGGCGTGTCCAGAGAACCTGGAAAAAGTTGGCGCTAAAATCAAAAAATCAATGTTGACGGCGTATTATGAAGCTGACAAAATGATAGACCCTTTTGAAGTGCATGACTTTACAATTGACGTTTCGGCAACAAAACTACAATTTGCACAAAGCATGTCGGGAGGTTTGACGTACTCAGTTGATGGGAAAGTGCCACCATTGTCGAGCGACAGAACGTTTCTTATTGCCACTAAATCATTTTCGAAGGTTGAAACTGGCGACAAAAGACAATTTTCTACCAGTAGAGTAAAACAAACACCGATAGTTGTAGAGCATATTGAATACACCAATGAAATAACGATTGATGGCATCGCTGGATATGAAATCTATGCCAAAGGGAAAAGTAAAAAAACAGGTGAAACCGAAAATGTGTACCAAGTCATTTTGTTCAGTGACGGCCTATATTATATTCTTGTAGGGATTACAAATGATGAGACTGAAGCAAGTTTGAATGAATTGAGGGCAGCTATCAGAACATTTCGAAGGAAATGAACCCGTGGCAAGTGGTCACGGGTTGAAAATGCTTGCTACAGATGGCAAAATGCGATGACCGATGTACCAAATACCGAAATCATGCTAATATTGAAGATGTCGGCAATGTGAAGCAAGTTGGCTACAAATTGTAGCCAACTGAAAATGGAATCGGGTGATGGCAAGTTTTACAGATTGAACCAGATATTATTGAATAGAATTCCTATTTTTGCTACAAATCAATCCAATTATGTACCGATTAGACCGAAATACATTCACTATCCAAACTTTTGAATCTGCTGCAGATCAGCGGGCTTATTGGCTTTCGAAAACGCCGGGGGAGCGATTGGCGGCGGCTTGGTACTTGACGTGTACGGCCTGGAATTTGGATGCCTCGGTGGAGCAACGCTTGGATAGGAGTTGTTTTTCAATACGAACTCGAAAGGAACATGCGCCAGAACATATTTAATACTGATTTTCAGGATTTTATAAGGGAACTCAATGTGTGTGAAGTGGCATATATCCTTGTTGGAGGGTATTCTGTCATCTTGCATGGCTATTTCCGCACCACAGGCGATATGAATATTTGGGTTCAGCCCACAGTTGAGAATTATAAACGCTTGCAAAATGCCTTTTCACGATTTGGAATGTCTGTATTTGATATGAATATAGAGCGCTTTCTGGCTGCTGAGCATTATGATGTTTTCACATTTGGGCGGCCGCCCGTTAGTATAGACATCCTGACACAAATGAAGGGGGGAGAATTCGAGGCTGCTTTTGAACGTGCTGAATGGTTTGAAATCAACGAATCATTGTCGGTACGCTCACTCAGGCTTTCGGATTTGTTGGAAGCTAAAAAATCAGCAGGCCGCCCAAAGGATTTGGATGATTTAGAGCATTTAGACAACTCAGGGTAAAGGAAGCAGGTGATTGAGAAGGCGGCTGGATAGTTACTATTTAACCTTAATTCCAATGAGTTTAACGGGCTTTATGTCCAGCTTCGTTTTATGGGTTACCCTTTCACCCGTTTCAATATGGTGTTTGTAGCCTGCCATTACTTTTCTCCAGACTGTTGCGAATTTTTTCTTTCCCATCATTCTATTCATCATGCCCCACATGCCATTTTTCATGGAGTAGTTTAAGGTCGACCTCAAGATGGTTTTATTCCCTTGCGCGGTCAAACGAAAATCACCGCCCATGGTTTGGATTCCAGAAACCTTGTAAACCTTATACACTTCTAACTTTTGATAAGTTCCTTCTTCCCATTCTAATACCCGTTCATCGAGCATGGCCCCTTTTTTGATCAATGGAGAAAGAATCATGTGTCTTGTGGCCCCGACCCCTGTTTTTAAGGTAGAAGAAAGGTAGGACGTGTCAACCGTTGGACTGCTCAAGTAAATACCTCCTAAGTTTTTGAATTCGGCCCAAACCTTTTCAATAGGAGCATCAATAATGACTTCTACGGTGGTTTCGGTAGGCGCTTTGCCCAGTTTTGGACTAGATTGTGCCCACAAGTGTAATGTTGTTACCAATAAAGTGAAAATGGTTGCTAATTGCTTCATGATTTTGTTTTTAAATGTTGGGACAAAGGTCAGGGTTGAGCTAGTAATCCATTTTACAGATAGGCTCAATAACTAATCAAATTAGCTCAAGCAACGTATTCTAAGGTAATGACAGTAAAGCCTACATTTGCAGGTCAAAGATAAATTCCGCGACTTAGCCGGAATTCCAGCAAATCATCATCCATGTCCAAAACACTCCTCCTGCTCTGCCTCTTATTCCTCGCCGCAGGCATCGCCACCGCCCAGGAAACAGCCACCGTTTACGGCCGCGTCACCGATGCCTCCGACGAACAACCGGTAGAATTCGTCAGTGTATTCATCAAAGATGTGGGCAAGGGTGTAGCCACCAACGAACTGGGAAAGTTTGCCATACAAGTGCCTGCTGGTCAACGGCTTACCCTGGGCTTCCGCCGCGTGGGCTACAAAGATGCCAGCGCGGATATTCTCCAGCTAAAACCCGGCGCCCGTTACGCCCTCGACATTGCCCTAGCCCCCAACCAATCCAACATGGAGGTCGTCATCAGCGAGCGGCGGCTCGATGAAGGCGGCATGGTGAAAGAAAAAAACATGGCGGAGCTGAGAATGCTGCCTTCCACCACGGGCAACCTGGAAAGTGTGCTGCCCCATATCGCCCTCGGCACCAACTCCGGCACGGGCGGCGAACTCAGCTCGCAATACCAGGTGCGCGGCGGCAACTACGACGAAAATCTCGTGTACGTCAACGATTTTGAAATATACCGCCCGCAGCTCATCCGCGCCGGGCAACAAGAGGGCCTCACTTTCCCCAACATCGACCTGATGCGCGACCTCTCGTTCTCCAGCGGTGGTTTTCAAGCAAAATACGGCGATAAAATGTCGTCGGTGCTCGACATCAAATACAAGCGCCCCGATAGCCTGCGGGCCAGTGCCAGCGGGAGCTTACTGGGCTACACCGGACACATCGAAGGCAGTTGGAAACCCCGAAAAGAAGGGTTCAACGCCTTTCGCTACCTCGTGGGCGCCCGCTACAAAACCACCAAAACCTTGCTTGGCAGTCTGGACGTGAAAGGGGAGTACATACCCAATTTCACCGACGTACAAACTTACCTCACCTACGACCTGAACCGCGACTGGCAGGTTGGAATGATCGGCAACTTCAACCGCTCCACCTATACTTTTCAGCCGCAAAGCCTCGCCCGCGCTTTCGGACTGATCGATTACGCCCTGCAGTTGCGTACCGCTTTCGAAGGACAGGAAGTGGATGACTTTACCCAGGCAATGGGCGGCGTTTCCCTGACGTATTTGCCTGATCGGGAGCGCAATCCATTGTTTCACAAGTTCTTAGCATCGGTTTGGCGCAGCCAGGAAAACGAGCGTTTCGACATCCTGGGCTATTACATCCTGGGCGAGCTCGATGAAAACCTTGGCTCCGACAATTTTGGTGAAATCGTCAACATCCTCGGTTCGGGTACGCAGCATACCTGGGTGCGCAACTACTTTAGCGCCGATGTGCGCAATATGGAATACAAAGGCGGTATCGAATTTCAAAAGGATCAGAGAGATGTTGGCCTCACCCGCAGCCACTTTTTACAATGGTCGGCCAAATGGCAAAACGAAGCCATTTTTGACAAAATAAACGAGTGGGAACGCCTCGATTCGGCATTATACTCCCTGCCTTACGATACCACCGTGTTGCTCGTGCGCAAGGTGCTTAAAACTAAAAACACCTTGGTAAGCGATCGCTTCAGCGCATCTTTTCAGGATACCTGGACCTGGCGCAAGGACGGGGTGCGGGAATTCCAGGCAATTGCTGGTTTCAGGGGGCAATACTGGACCTTGAACGACGATTGGTTTGTGTCGCCACGGGCGCAGATACTGTATAAACCCTTGAATACCAAGCGGGATATGTCGTACCGCCTGGCGAGTGGGTTGTATTACCAACCCGCTTTTTACCGGGAAATGCGGCGCTTGAATGGCACGGTGAATAACAATTTGGCCGCCCAAAAATCGGCGCATGTAGTTGGTGGTTTTACCTGGGATTTTCTTTGGGGCAGGCGCAATCCGGTGAAAATGCGCCTCATCACGGAGGTTTACTACAAGCAGATGTGGGACCTTGTTTCCTTCGATCTTGACAACGTGCGCATTCGCTATTCCGGTGAAAATGATTCCCGAGGCTATGCAACGGGCTTCGATATCCGCTTAAACGGTGAGTTTGTGAAAGGCGCCGAAAGCTGGGTCAATTTCTCCATGCTGCGCACCAGGGAATCCATCAGTGGGATACAGCACAAGGCACGAAACATTGGCGACCGGGAAGGCCGGGAGGTAAAAGATGCGCCGCGCCCAACGGATCGACTGTTCACGTTCTCCACCTTTTTTCAGGACTACCTCAAGTCAAACAAAAACATACGGATGCACCTCAACTTCACGGTTGGTTCTGGCCTACCGTTTGGGGTGCTCGACAACAACGTCATTTACCGCAACCCCTACCGTTTTGCACCCTATCACCGGGTCGATATTGGTTTTGGGTTTCAGCTCTGGAAAGAACAATGGCGGCGCACAAAACCCAAGCATTTCCTGCGGTTCACGCGCAGCACCTGGGCCAGCCTGGAAGTGTTCAACTTGCTGAAAGTGGCCAATGAAGCGTCCAATACCTGGATCAAAACGATAGAGAATACGCAGTATGCGATTCCGAACTATTTGACAGGGCGGAGGCTTAATGTAAGGATCAGAATGGAGTTCTAGAATCCTGATTATTTTAAAGGTCATGGCTGGAAGGCGACAATATCTCATTCCAGCGTTGTTTGTGCTCAAATTTCAGCGCCGTGTCTCCTTCTAATAAATTCACGTAGCAATCGATAAACATTGCAGGATCAGAGAGGAGCCGCAGGTAATAATTAAGCGTCTTAGTCAATCCGTTTACGATAACTTGACATCCGTGTATGTTCTTTATTCGGTCTACTTCGGCCTTTATTTTTTCAAGCTCGGATTCCTCAATATAGTCATAGGTAGAGAGCAGGTAATATCGCAGTACTTGAGTTTTAGAAAACTTGTCGTATGCATCCTTTACCAACTGCGCAGTGAGCGCAATTCCGTGTTTCACCTCAACAGCTTCGAATGGTCTTCCATCGGGGTTTGATATTTCGATGTCGCCAATTCGACCGCTTCTTCTGTCGGCAGATGTATGACTTTCTATGGGAGCCAACGTTTTCCCTTCAAATCGTTTTACTTCGTCGATAAGACATTGATAAGCAGCATAAAGCGCGAGCACAGGAAGCCTCGATGCTCCAACAGAGTTATAAGAAGAATAAAAGTGGTTCTTTAAAAGGTCAATAATCGCCCCTATTGGCAGGTTTGCAGGCTTTGCCAATTCAATCTTTTGCTTATTTCGTTGGATTATCAAGCCTTAAAAAAGGAAACTTAGCATAGCCTCCTTTGCTGTGAACTCCTGAATTTGATGCAAAATTCCTAAAAAAGCTGTCTTCAGAGATTCAGGGCGAATTGCTCCAGTATAATTTGAATCATACGGCACTTTTTGCTCCAATGATCGAGTAAGCCAACCGCTTTCAGCCATTGCAGGGAACCGAACACTTTTTAGGAAGGGGGTGATATATGTAGAATCAAATGTTCTTCCTGAGTAAGCATTAGGAATCCCTGGCTGGTGATTCCTAATATCCTGCTCTGGGTGAAACAATTTATAAACAATGCTGGTAATTACTACTGTCAACACTCCTTTTGATGATTCGGAGTTGTGGAGGATTTCACGAAGTAATATTTTTAAATCCGCAGGAAGCGCAGATTTTATTTCAACATCTGCTCCCATAAACTTCATCGTATCATCATAGAAACTGTTGAGGTAATCAGCAACGTCAGATTTCATAGTAGCTGGTTTTTTATCTGATCTCCAATGGCTTGTATCATAGGAACACAGACGGAGTTTCCAATTTGTTTATATAATTCTGATTTACTGTAGATGAATTTGAATTCTTCTGGGAATCCCATTATTCGGTAGCACTTATTAATGGTAAGCTTTCGCACCCTACCACCATGAAGTATCCAGAACCTTCCAGAGGATTCCTGCGAAGGGAGTGCAGGATGGGTTCCTTCACTGGAGTAAATCCGATTGGGTTGTTTGTGAACACGAGAAAGGTGTTCCGTGCCTGGACGAACACCAGCCTTTCTAATTTTTTTATTCCTGTAACCAGAGAAAATCAAGCCAGAATCTTGTTTGCGTTGCTCTTCTAGAATAGTGTAAGGTTCATCAATAAATTCAAATGGCCCATCGTTGTCCAGAAAATCACGAAGAATAGGTTTCGCTGTTTTGGGAATTGAATTAAAATCAAATATCTTATCTTTATGACAAACCAAAATGATTCGTTCTCTGTTTTGTGGCACCCCAAAATCAGAAGCGTTAAGTACTTGAGCGCTAACATGGTAGCCCAACTCTTTTAAATGGCGTACAATTGTTTGTAAAGTCTTTTTTTTATCATGGTAAACCAAATGTTTTACATTTTCCAACAAAACAACTTTTGGCTGTCGTAACTCTATGAGTTTGAATATATAATAAATCAGGGTTCCCCGCGTATCTTCAAACCCCTTCATTTTTCCTGATATGCTGAAAGGCTGGCAAGGGAAGCCCGCGCACAACACATCGTGTGGCGGGATTTTTTCCAAGTCAAATTTAGTAATATCCCCGAACGGCATTTCGCCGAAGTTCAGTTCATAGGAATTTTGAGCTTGTGGATTACATTCTGAGGAGAAAATACACTTACCCCCAATATTTTGCATGGCTATACGAAAGCCGCCAATTCCAGCAAATAGGTCGATAAATGTAAATTCTGGGTTTTCAGGTGGCGGAAAGGGTACATCCCATTTTAATGGAAGCAGCCCTTGGATACCATCGTCGGTTGCCTTTGGCAATGAGCCTTCTATAAGCTTGTAATAAGATTCAGCGTGAGGCTTGAAAAACTGCGAAACCCCGTTTTTTGAGTTTTGCAGGTAATGTGTCAAAAAGGCCCAACCCTCGCTGTCAGCAGTAAGTTGATCAAAGTCAATGTTTTTTCTCAATTCAGAATACCTTAGCATCACAATCGGATTTTAAAACAATTTATATCACAAAGATATTTTTTATTTTTGATCATCCAAGGCTGCGCGCATATTATGTCTTACAAAAAGTCAGCAGAAAAGATAAAGGTCCCACGTTTCGAAGAGGCCGCCGGATTTTACACTTCCGAAAGGGTGTCGAAGCTGATGTCGAAAGTCCGCACGGCCAATACCAAGCCGGAAGTGGCTTTTCGAAAGCTGCTGTGGCATGCCGGACTACGGTACAGGCACAACTACCGCAAAGCGCCAGGACGGCCCGATATCGCCTTTGTGCGCTGGCGCATCGCCATATTTATCGACGGCGATTTCTGGCACGGATATAATTGGTCCCAAAAAAAAGATGCCATTAAAAGCAATCGTGCGTATTGGATACCCAAAATCGAGCGGAACATGCAGCGCGATCAAGAAGTAAACGAACTGCTTGCGGCAGCAGGCTGGCACTGCCTGCGCATCTGGGAGCACGAGGTGGAAAAAGAATTCGGCGCGGCGTTTTACCGGGTGCTGCGGTTCATAGAGGAAAAACGCGGCGAGCCTTGGAGTTAAAAGAAATCTCTAAGGTTGGTACCGATGCCCAAGTGCACCACGCCACCCGCCAAATGGTAGGAAGAATACCCAAAATCGACCCTAAACCGGCTGACTTTAACGCCAATGCCACCGGAGAAGCCCGCCAGACTGCGATAATTGCGCACGCTGAGTTCTCGTTTGCGCAGGTGGTTGTAGCCGAAACGCATGCGGAAGCCTTCGTTGCGGCCCAATAAGAATTCACCGTTAAAAATCAGGTGGCGAAAGAGGTTGTCAATCGCGGCACTGGCCTTGTTTTCGACGGGTTTTTCGCCACCAAAAAGCAATACGTCGTCGCTCTCCGCATTTGGATCCTTATATCGGATGTCCCAGGTGTGCAGGTGGTGCGCGACAACGCCAAAGCGGAAAGGCAAGTGTTTCAGGCGTTTGGTGATGCCAATTTGCAGGTCGAACGGTAAATTCTCGCGCGTGCCCGTGTAAGTAGCCATTTGAGTGCCGGCATTGCGCAGCACAAGGCCTATGGTGACACGTTTGGCGGTGTCGGCATACATCACGCCAGCATCCGCCAACAGTGCCGAAGCCTGGTACACATCGAGGGTAGAAACGGCCATTCGGAGGTTAAGGCCCATTGAAATACGATTTGTCAATGGTCGGGCAGCGCCCAATGTAAATGCCGTTTCAGCAGCCCGCACCTTTCCCTCGAGGTTGCCAAATTCATCGGCACGGTCGATGTCGCCGTATTTCATGTATTGCAGGGCACCTTGAACGGTGAAGCCCAATTTGTCCAAATCATGCACATACGCCACATACCCGTGCTGAATATCAGACAAGAAAAAATTGTGGTTGAACACAACATGCCCATTCATCTTGGGATTGAGTGCTGCGGGATTGCTGGCTGCGAATACCGGATCGTCGTCTTTTACAGCCACCTGCATGCCGCCCAAACCCGTTACCCGTGACGATACAGGCAGCGACAAAAACTGGAACACATGCTGTCCTCCGGTTATCTGAGCTAAAGCTTCAGGCACCTGAAACTGGCTTATGACCAACAAAACCAGGCTAAATCTTCGTAGCAAAACAATCATAGTTAATGAGTTAATGAGTTATGAGTTATAAGTTATGAGTTATGAGTTATGAGATGGCACAACATCTAACTTTTATTATTCAGGGGTGTTTCAGCATCTGGTTATTGATTGATGGAACTTCTATCATTGGTTTTGGAAGAAAGGTGCTGAAAAACCAGCGCCAAACCAATACCCCAATGTCGTGCATACTCATCTCTCATCTCTCATCACTCATCACTCATCTCTCATCTCTATTTTCGAGTCGTGCAACGTCCATCCACACAATCTGCCGTCCTTACCAGCACCCCGTTTTGATCGTATTCTTTCAGTTCACCTTGCTCCAGGGCACTTTCTTTATCTGAAGGGGCATAAGAGCCTTCTGTTTTCAGGTTTCCATTGTCATAATACTCCTGGAATGGTCCTTTTTCTTCATTTTCCACCATGGTAACCCGCTCTTCCACAGTACCGTTGGGGTAGTATCGTATGCTGAACCCCTGCATGGTGCCGTTTACGAAGTCTTGTTCCAGTTGAATTTTGCCATTTTCGAAGAACTTCTTGAATTTGCCATCAAATTGGCCATTTTTGTACATTTCAACGCTTTCAACGCTGCCATTGGGGTAGAAATATTTTTTCTCGCCTTCCAGCACATTTAGGTGATAGTGCGCTTCTTCCAGTAATTTCCCTTCTGGAGAAAGTTTTTGATAAAGTCCTTCCTTGGCAAAATCCTTTTTATTCCGCTCAAATCGTTCCAAACGACCTTCATCGTCACGAACCGCCACTGTTTCAACGGGGTTTTCCTTGCACGAGATTTGAAAAATAAGGAAAAAGGCGAAGCCGAGGATCGAAAAAGCAGTAGTTTTTTTCATGCTGTGTTAGATTTTACCAGCAAACGTACAACATGACGAGAAAAGTCTGGGTGAGGATGCCTGGAAAAGAAAAAGGTTTCAAGGTTTCAGGTTGGCGTTGCACTTGGAATATGGGGGGTGGGGTGGAATGTTATTACCGTCAGCTGAAATTGCTAATATTGCGGCGCTTCACACTTACTATTGGGCTTATACATCAATTTTAATATACGAGGGGTTATTTTGTTGCTATATGAAAGGTGCTGCGCAGCGCCGACGCCCGGCAGCAAAGCATAAAACTGTCCAAAAGCCAATCAGTACAGAATGCCAAACGCAACGCCAACCTGAAACCTTGAAACCTGAAACCTTGAAACTTGAAACCCTGAAACCTGAAACTTGAAACCTTGAAACTTGAAACCTCTTTTTTTTATGACCGTAGATTTTTTCCGAAGTAGCTTATTTGCCTGGGCGGCGGCCAATCCCCGCCCCATGCCCTGGAAAGGTGAAAAGGATCCGTATAAAATCTGGCTCTCTGAAATTATTTTGCAACAGACACGCGTGGAGCAGGGTTTGCCATATTTCGAAAAGTTTGTGGCTACCTACCCGACGGTGCTGGACTTGGCAGTTGCGCCAGAAGATGCGGTGCTAAAGCTTTGGGAAGGCTTGGGCTATTATACCAGGGCCCGAAACCTGCATGCAGCGGCTAAACATATTGCGCAGGAGTTCGGCGGCGTTTTTCCAACGACTTATGAAGGTATCCGGGAACTTAAAGGTGTGGGCGATTACACGGCTGCGGCTATTGCTTCCTTTGCATACAACTTGCCCCATGCCGTGCTGGATGGCAATGTATACCGGGTTTTGTCGCGCTATTTTGCCATAGAAACACCTACGGATTTGCCTGCGGCGAAAAAGGAGTTCGCTGCATTGGCCGATTCCATGCTGGATAAGGCGCAGCCAGCAGCTTTTAACCAAGCGTTGATGGACTTTGGTGCGCTGTGCTGCACACCAGCACAGCCGGGTTGCCGTAACTGCCCCATGCAGCCCAATTGCCAGGCTGCCCGGGAGAATCGAGTAGCGGCGTTCCCCGTTCGGGCCAAAAAGATGGAGAAAAAAGCGCGGTTCTTCCTGTATGTAGTGGTGGAGCAAGGTGCTGACACTTATTTGCGCAAACGCGCCGGAAAAGATATTTGGCGGGGGCTTTATGAATACCCTATGCTGGAAGTAGAAAGTGCTAATGGATTGGCCCCTGAGGCTATTCTGAGTCGTTTTTATCCAGTGGGCTTACCCAATGGAGCTGTTTTCGGAAAAATTTCTCCACATTTTAAGCAGATACTCACCCATCAATTGGTGTTGGCTGCATTTCTCGAATTACATTTGCCTGTAGAAACGAAGCCTGACTTTTTTGACAACGAACTGTTCAAAAGCAGCTTCAATACAGCTATTAATGATGTGAAAAAAAAATTTGCTTTTCCGCGTGTGGTGTTGCGTTTTTTAGAAAAAAATGTTTAACTTTACATTGCTTTCCTCAAAAACCAGAAAGCACACGCATCATTTTTTTTCACGTTTCAAAAACATCACATTACCATGATTAACAAAGTAACCCTTATTGGCAACCTGGGCGGAGACCCTGAGGTGCGCCATCTGGAAAATGGAACGGCCGTTGGCCGCTTCTCACTTGCCACCAATGAAAGCTACAAAGACAAGGATGGCAACATGCAGAAACAGACCGAATGGCATAACATCGTCATTTGGCGCGACATGGCCGAAAGAGCTGAAAAGCTGCTTAAAAAAGGCATGTTGGTCTACGTCGAAGGCAAAATCTCCTACCGCAAGTACACCGACAAAGACGGTCAGGAGCGCAACGTCACCGACATTGTGGCCAGTACCTACCGTATGCTCGAAAAGCTTGAGGGTTCTGGCGACAGCCGATTCCCCACGGAAGCTGCAGCACAACAAAATGGCAGCAGCACGCGCAGCAGCGAACCAATGCCCGTAGGCGGCGACACACCTCCGCCTCCGGCTGAAGGTGATGACCTGCCGTTCTAAAAAATGATGAAGCCGTCGCTAAGGGTTGGTTCCCAGAGCGGCGGCTTCTTTTTTCGCTCCCTTTCTAATGATACTGTTCCTCTTCGGATTATTCCTTTTCCTTCTTGTATCGCTTTCAGAACAAGCCTTGGTGCGGCTTACCGCCCACGATCTTACCGCCTTGCGCGGCTTGGAAGATACCGCTGCAAAACGGGCCGTACGGATGGCTGAAGAACTGCGCTCAAGCCTTGCTGCCTTGCTGCTTGCGCGTGTGTTGTTGGCCTTGATGTTGGGCGTTGGCAGCATTCATTGGCTCTTGGGAAACAGCACTTTAAAATTGGCGCTCTATCAATTTTCAGAAACCCAACAGATTCCGGGCTGGCTTGTCTGGGGTGTATTAGCTTCCCTGCTCAGCTTACTCATCGCTTTTTTGCTTTGGAGCTTGCAAAAAGTTGATTTTTTAAAAAGCAAAGGCGGCCGCATCACCTTTTTGCTGCAAAGACTTGGGCTTTTTGTGGCCTTTTGGAAAGTCTTTTTCAGCCTCTTCATTAACAAAGAAAAAAATGCCGAACAAGAAGGCGCTATTCCCGGGATGCCCAACGAGCCAGATTTATCGCCTGCCGGTGCCAGCGAAAAACGGGAAATGGAGCTGCTCAAAAGCATCGTTCAGTTCGGCGATGTTATCGTGAAACAGGTAATGCAGCCCCGCTCCAAAGTGGTTGCGGTAGAATTTCGCTGCACGTTCCCGGAACTGCTGCAAACGGTACGGGAAGCCGAGTTTTCACGCATGCCCGTCATTGATGACGACCTCGACAATGTGGTGGGCATTCTGTACGTCAAAGACCTGGTTTCGCACCTCAACAAATCAGCCGATTTTGAGTGGCAAACGCTCATTCGCACCAACCACATGATGATACCCGAAAGCAAGCGCTGTAGCGAACTGCTGCGGGAATTCAAACTGGAAAAAATGCACATGGCCCTGGTTGTGGACGAGTACGGCGGCTCCGCTGGAATCGTCACCCTCGAAGACATCCTCGAAGAGGTGATCGGTGATATCCGCGACGAATTCGATGAAGACAGTGACATCCGCTTCCGCAAAATTGATGCCTTCAACTACCTGTTTGAAGGCCAGGCCCTCCTCAACGACGTGTGCCGCGTCACTGGCCTGCCGGTCAACACCTTTGATGCCGTGCGCGGCAATTCTGACACCCTTGCCGGGCTCGCGCTTGAGTTGCGCGGCGATATCCCCCCCGCAGGCGCGGAAATAGCCTGGGGCAAGTTTTTGCTGACGGTGGTGGCAGCGGACAGTCGGCGGATAGAGCAGTTGAAGTTGGTGTTGCCAAGGGGCTAGCGTCCAACTGTAGGCGCGGCACTAGTGGGTGCGAACGCCCGTATATTTATGGCCGGAATAGGTAGGTTCATTGTAATTGTAACGTGTTTTACTAAAGGCAATTGAATCACCCATTACACGTCCTGCAATTGAAGTTGGCGTGTAATAGTTGTTATCAGACCAATAAAACGATCCCTTGTGGTTCATATTTACCACAACATTGTCAGTGCTGCCGATCCGCAGCCGCATGGTGGTTAAGGTGTCGCTATTGTAGGTGTAAATAATGGCACCTGAGATAGTTTCCAGGGTGACGGTCTTCGTGCCGTTCGAGCTTGGAACCAAATCAACATAATGCCAGGTGTTGAGGCTTTCATACACCTTTTCTCGTCCAGTTATCGAATCTTGTACTAAGAATTTACCTGCAAAAGATTGATGGATTACAGGCAGTTGGTACCCTGTATTTCCAGTTGTAAAGGTCTGTTTGGGCGTTTTGAATTGGAGTCCATTGCCATCATGTCGCAGTGCCATATACCATTCGTAGGTTGTATTGGCCAGCAAGGGGAATTGTGCTGCATCTACGCTTCCCTTGGTACGCGCTTCGTCGAATCCACTCCAATGATACGATGAATACAGACCTGCTGGGGGCTCGACCTTATTAATATTCAATTCAACAAAGCCTGCCAGGGTAGTACCTACAGACCCAAACGCCCAGGAAAAACTATCAGGAATTACCCCTACTGCTCCATCGCAGGGATACAGGAGTGTCAAGGTGTTGCTCATTGTAGAAACACAAGTGTTCGGATCAGGATCCAGTTCAGGATCATTGACTTTTTTGCAGGAGGGCAACAAGATGATACCTAGTAGCAAGAGAAAAAAGAATTGTTTCATAAAGTTGGGGGGGAGGGTAGAGATGCGTGAAATAGGATGTTGGTACAAATGTCTTTACAGCAATATTCGGGAGCAAAAAAATGGCACAATTTATTGCAGACCTTCAAAAAAATCTGGAACGCGGGTCGAACGGAATACAACAGATTTATTAGAATGTACCCTTAATCCGTTTTAATCCGTCAAATCCGTTCAATCCGTGTTCCAACACGTACAGCAGGATGTTCCGTTTGCCGGGTACTGGCCTTGATTCACTTAATGCCAGAAGTGCCCGCCTGAATATATTTCAAAATTTGAGCGCTTATCATCTCCTTATCTCCGTAACCACAGATGTGGTGTACCAACTTCCCGCTTGAATCAAATATTAAAAAATAAGGGTAACCTTTCATGTTTAGGGCACGGTATAATTCCTGGTCAATGTCAATGAGGATATTTGACTTGTCTTTAATCTCCTTGAAGGAGAAAATCTTATCAAAATTATTTCGGACGCTTTCTTTCCGGTTTTCATAGAGGTAATACACGGACACCTTGTCGTCTACGGAGCGGTAGAAACCGGGTAATTCATTCGAGTGCATGACAAAATCGGGGCGGCTTGTTTTCATGCGACCTTTTTGAGTGTCGTTTTTTGTTCTGTTTGTATCCTGAAAGCCATAAATTCTTCCATGTCCCCATTGGTTTTGACGGCCCTTAAATC
>Ga0209390_10001012_pt1 | contig 55505 bp, 49 predicted proteins | sample BON01_FD_187212 | JGI IMG/M metagenome (GOLD analysis project Ga0209390, IMG submission 187212) | Freshwater microbial communities from Lake Bonney liftoff mats and glacier meltwater in Antarctica - BON-01 (SPAdes) (version 2) | ecosystem: Environmental > Aquatic > Freshwater > Ice > Glacier...
TTTTTTCTGAATGATTGTTGGTTTCTAAATCCATTTCCATACTTTCAAAAAAAGGGTCAATTAGTGTTTTATCAATTTTATAATGCCTTGCAGCTTTTTGAAAAGAATGCAATATGGGATTAGTGCTTAGTCCATTTTCTATTGATTCATAAGTTTCTTTTTTAAATGAAGCCAATAATTTTCGCTGATTTTGTTCGTGAAATGTGTCTACTATTTCGTCTGCTACCCTCACCAATCCATATATTGCGTAAACCGCCCATCTGCATGAAGGGTGTATCATTTTTATACCCAAACTAAATGAGGTAGAGTACTTTTGAGTTAAAAGTCTGCTCATTTCTAAAGTAGTTTTATCGTATAAAGCTAAACTCGTTAAACTCATTAAGCATCTTAACAATTAAAAAGTGATTTTAGTTTTAATTATTTTGCAATAGATTAAAGTTATTTTTACAAATAATAGACATAATTAAACCAATTTTTTTTGTATTTTTGTGTCTGTTTATGCGTTTATATACCGTATTATTTTTTAGCTTACTGTTAGCCGCGCCATTTTTAATTTTTGGGCAACATCAGTGCAGTTTTGCAAAACAATATGGTTCTCTTATTAATCAGCAAAGCATTTATAGGTCTGCATCCGATTTGGAAAATTTTGATTTAAAATACCACCGACTTTCGCTCACTGTGAGTCCTAAAAGGCCTTGGATTGAAGGTGTAATTACTTCTTATTTTACAATGGTAAAAAATTCAGATAGAATTGCTTTTAACTTGGGTAATCACTTAAAGGTAGATTCAGTTATTTATAATAAAAATAGACTTTCTTTTACTCACTCAAATGATTTATTAAGTTTCAGTTTAGGGCAGGTAAAAATCATAGGCTCTTTAGACTCTGTAAGTGTTTTTTATGCTGGAAATCCCACATTAGGAAAATACAGGTCTTTTTTTATTGCAAATCATAGCACTGGAAAAGTTTTGGCTACACAGTCTGAGCCCTACGGTGCGCAAGATTGGTGGCCCAACAAATCTTCATTGATGGATAAGTTTGATTCTTGTGATTTGATTATTATTACTGATACAGGGCTAAGGGCAGGCGGTTTGGGTATTCTTGAGGCTAATTATCAATTAAATGATACGCAACAAGTTTATTTTTGGAAACACCGTTATCCAAGCAATTATTATTTAATTGGCTTGGCAATTAGTAATTATGCTGTTTTAACCGATTCTGTGCTTCTCCGTGGCACTTATTTGCCAATAGTTAATTATGTTTTTCCTCAATCTGTTAGTCAATCAGCCCCATTATTAAAAGCAACAATTCCCTTAATGCGTGTTTTGGACAGTGTTTTTGGTAATTATCCCTACAAAAAAGAGAAATATGGCCACATGCAATGGATGAATGGCGGTGGAATGGAACACGCTACAATGAGCAGTATGGGGAACTTTAATTTTGATCTTGTTGCACATGAGCTTGCTCATCAGTGGTTTGGCAATAAAGTTACCTGTAGTAATTGGCAAGATATATGGATAAATGAAAGTTTTGCTACATTTATAAATTACCTAAGCTATGAGTTATTGTTTGGCAGTGATTCTTTTTATAAAGAACTTAGCAAATTAAATAATTTTGCAAAAAGAAACGAAAGCTTATCTGTTTGGGTAGAAGACACCGTAAGTGTTGGAAGGATTTTTAATCAAGATTTGAGCTATCATAAAGGTGCAATGGTTTTGCAAACATTGCGTTTCTATATCGGAGACACTGCTTTTTTTGCAGCTTGTCGCAATTTTCTAAATGATCCAATACTTGCCTTTGGCGTAGCTAATACACAGCAATTAATTCAGCATTTTAAAAATGTAAGCAATAAGCCATTAGATCAATTTTTTAATGCATTTTATTATAGCAAAGCTTATCCTAGCTATTTAGTAAAATGGAGTAATAATGGCAATCAAGTTAAAATTGTAGTTACTCAATCTAGTTTTGACAATCAAACTGTATTTTTTCGTCACAGTATTCCATTAACAATTTTATTAGAAAGCGGGCAGGAGCTAAGCTACAACATTGATATTGATAAGGGGCAGTTAAGTTTTACTTTACCAATTTCAGGAAAAGTGAAAGAAGTTTTTTTTAATAAAAATAATCAAGTACTCGCCAGCGGAACAGTGGCTAAAATATCAAACTCTGTGCTCGATGATTTTGAAATATTGCCCAATCCTACAATAAATAATTTTAGAATTATAAGCAACAAAATCACACTTAATGATGTCTATATATATAACAACTTAGGGCAATTAATAATAAAAATAGCAGAAATTAATCGATATGAACAAAGTGTAGATTTATCGGCTTACGCAAATCAACAGTTTATTATAAAAATTGTAACTAACAATGGAAATTTTATTAAACGCATTACAAAAAATTAAAAATACAATCATGATGAAAAAAAAGAAATTATTATTTTTTACAGCAATGACTATTTTGCTTGCATATATTCAAGCTTGTAAAACAGGAGAATTAGTAGAGCCCGAAAATAAGAAGCTAACTCTTCACTTTAGTGTAGTATATAAAAATAGTGGCATTAGTTTCACTGATCAACAATTTATTACTAAAGCAAACGACACTATTGTGCCAACAGAGTTTAAAATATTGTTTTCTAAAATAGCATTGATTAGGTCAGATAATACAGATCTTGCTATAGACAATGTATATGGTTTTGTAAACTTTAAAAAAAGTGCGAATACCATTGTCTTAGATAATATTCCGAAGGGGGCTTATATTGGTTTAAAGTTTTGGATTGGTTTGGATTCTGCTATCAATTATGGCGATCCTTCAGTTTATGAAGCCACACATCCCTTGAATCCAAATGTGAATGGCATGCATTGGAATTGGGCTGGAGGCTATATTTTTTCATTACATGAGGGCACTTATTTAAACAAGGGTATTTCAGAAGGATATTCCTATCACATAGCAACACCTCGCTTTGCAAATCAAATAACTATACCCTTTTACTTGCCTTTTGACAAAACGTGGGTTGAGGCACATTTATATGTTAAAGCAGATATGGAAAAATATTTTTCTAGCATCCATAATTATAGTATAAAAACAGAAGGTGCAGGCTCTCATTCAAATCCTGCTCAGGCTAATATCATTGATAAATTAAATACAAACATTCAAACAATATTTTCTGTTACTAAATAATCCAAAATTGTATGACAATTAATTTCAGGCATAAAAAATTATTATTTCTAATAGCAATTGTTGCCCTGATTTATGCATGCAAAAAAGATATTTCTATTTCAAATTTTGACCCTAAAAATACTATTCCTAAATCACTGCAATATTTTGAATTAGAGAAACCATTTGGTTTTTTGGCAACCACACCGTTAATAGATAATAGATTTAGCAAAGAAGGAGTTTTGCTTGGCAGAATGCTTTTTTACGACCCAATTCTTTCGGCTGATAGTACGCAGAGTTGCAGCAGTTGTCATCTTCAAAAGAATGCTTTTACAGACCCCCGACAATTTAGTATAGGAATAACTGGGGCATTGGGTCTTAGAAATGGTATGCCATTATTTAATCTTAATTGGCATAATAAAGGTTTTTTTTGGGATGGTAGAGCCAGTAACCTAAGGAGTCAAGTATTAATTCCAATAGAAGACCCAATAGAAATGAACAACACTATTGCAAATGCGTTGACAAAGTTGAATTCAAGCAGTCAATATACTGCAATGTTTAATCAAGTTTTTGGCGCAAAAAATATTACTGCAGATCATTTAGCAAAAGCCTTAGAGCAGTTTTTAAATACTTTAATTTCTTCAAATTCAAAATTTGATAAAAAAATAAGGTTTGAGGCCGCTTTTGATGATCAAGAGGCAGATGGAGAGGCTTTTTTTCATGCAGAAAATATTCCTGCTCTAAGTCTTAGGGGGGCAGATTGTGCCCATTGTCATGCCAGTTCGGGAAGTTTGTTTACAAATCATGATTTTTCTAATAATGGCCTAGATACAGGAGAGTTTAGTGATTTAGGAAGGTTTAAAGCCACAGGGCTAAATTCTGATAAAGGCAAGTTTAAAGTTCCATCCTTACGTAATTTAAGCTATACTGCTCCTTATATGCATGATGGCAGATTTACTACAATAGACCAGGTATTAGATTTTTATAGCGATCATGTTAAGTTAAATAGTCCCAATTTAGACCCAGCCATGTCTCACTCTCGCACCACCTTTCAATTTAAGTTTACACAATCAGAAAAAGATATGCTAAAAGCATTTTTAAAAACATTGGATGATCCTATATTTATTGCTGATACTGCTAAGAGTTCTCCCTTTAAATAATCGTATTATTAAGAAATAGATTTTGCCAATGCATCTGCTGCCATTTTTCCGCTGATAATACTTGGTGGCACTCCTGGACCAGGAACAGTTAATTGACCAGCAAAAAATAGGTTTTTGGCTTTTGGACTGCGCATTTTAGGTTTTAAAAAAGCGGTTTGCAAAAGTGTGTTTGATAACCCATATGCATTGCCTTTAAAGCTATGGTAATCATTTTTAAAATCTTGTAAACAATAAGATCTCTTTAAAACTATATTTTCTTTAAAATCAAAGCCTACCCGATTAGCCATTCTGTCCAAAAAAGAATTTAAGTAATTTTCATACCTTTCAGGATCATCTTTTAGCCCTGCTGCTATCGGCATAAGCAAAAATAGATTTTCATGGTCTTTTGGAGCACAACTTTCATCTGTTTTACTGCTCAAACAAGCGTAAAAGAGTGGATTGCTCGGCCATTTTGGCTGGTCATATATCTCGCAAGCATGCTGCTCAAAAGGGGCATCGAAAAATAAATTGTGGTGCAATAGATTGGGTAATTTTTTGTTTACACCTAAGTAGAATAAAAGGCTCGAAGGACTCATTTTTCTGTTTTCCCAATACGTGGCATCATATTTTCTAAATTCAATATCTAATACTTGTTGTTCTAAATGGGCATAATCTCCCGCAAGTATTATTCCATCGCATTTATAAGTATTATTTGCTGTTACTACTGTAGAAATATTTTTTTGCTTCCCAGAAATTTTTATAACCTCTTCTTCATATTTTATCTGTACCCCAAGATGAATCGCAATTTTTTCAAAAGCCTGCGCTATTTTATGCATCCCACCAAGTGGATACCAAGTGCCTAAATTTAGGTCTGCATGATTCATCATGGCATATAATGCCGGTGTTTTTGCAGGTGTTGCACCCAAAAATAATACCGGAAATTCTAAAATTGAAACCAATTTAGGATTTTTAAATTTGCTTCTAATTTCTTTTTGTATAGAGCTGAACAAGTTGAGTTTAAATGAACTTATTAAAATTTTTAAATCAATAAAGTCAAATATACTATCAGATATTCTTGTTACATAATCTTTCATCGCAGTTTCATATTTATATGAAGCATCTGCTAAAAATGCTTTAAGTTTTGCAGCACTGCCAGGTTCTATGTTTTCAAAACATTCAAATAATTCTTGCTGAGAAGCAGGGATTGATACAGATTCATTATTGTCAAAAAACACACAATATGCCGGATCTAATCTTTTTAATTCATAAAAATCTTTGGTAGTAAAGCCAAAGTGGTTATAAAATTGCTCAAAAACTTCGGGCATCCAATACCAACTTGGGCCCATATCAAAATTGTAGCCATCTTTTTCCCAAGTTCTGCATCTACCGCCTGGCTGAGTATTTTTTTCGATTACCGTTACCTCATAACCTTTCTTCGCCAAATGGGCAGCTGCCGTCAATCCCGCAAAACCTGCACCTACTACAATAATCTTTTTTGGCATTTAATCTTTTTGATATTTTTTAATATATCGCTTGGGAACAAATAAGAAACCAAATGCTTCTGCACCATCTTTTGTGCTTGTTTTATGGTGTATTTTATGTGCAAACCGCATTGCTTTAAAGTAAATAGAATTAGTATTTTTAAACATCTTTAAGCGCTGATGCACAAAAATATCATGAACTAAAAAGTAGGCGATGCCATAAAATGAAATTCCTAAACCTAGAAAAAAACGAAAATCAAAATTTAAAGATCCATATATTATTAATGCAGCCCCTATACTTCCAAAAACTACAGCAAATAAATCGTTTAATTCAAATATTCCATGCCTTTGTTCATGATGAGATTTGTGCCACGACCACAATACGCCATGCATAATATATTTATGAGTAAACCATGCTACCCCTTCCATAAAGAAAAAAGCAAAAACTATTAATAATACATTAGTTAAGTAATTCATTTTGTTTCTTGATTACCTAAAAAAACAAAACTTGTCACAAATTGTTTGCCAATACTTAGCATAATTTGACGACTATATTTTCCATTTTTTTTGATACCGAGCTTCAATATTTTCATTTAAACCTAGATTACGCATCAGCATTTTCAATGTGAGTCAAAAATGCAATAAAGTCAATTGGGCTTGCAAGATTGTAATTCGCTAGAACTGTAGTTCTATTTTATCAATGAAAATAGAGAATGCGCTTGCGTTTAAATTAGTTATGGACTTAACTAGAATCTCTAATGCCTCATCTAGGTTAAACGCTGCACCTAATAAGATAATGCTAAAAATAACATTTACAGCAATTTGAAACTTTTTCTATGCAATTCACAAGCGCCTAATCCTGCAATAGCTGCACGGTGATATTTTGTTGGATAACCAAAATTATGTGTCCATCCATAGTTCGGAAAAATCAATGCTGCTTTTCTCATCCATTCATCTCTTGCAGTTTTTGCTAAGATAGATGCTGCTGCTATGCATTGGTATTTTTGATCACCCTTAATAATAGTTTCGCTTGCAATATTTTTGTAGGGTTTAAATCTGTTGCCATCTATTAATATTATATCTATTGAAGCCGAAATGCAATTTAAGGCCAGGTGCATTGCCTCTATCGAAGCATTTAATATATTTATTTCATCAATTCTTTTTTCGTCTACAAAAGCTATGCTGTATGCAATTGCGGTTTCTTTTATAATTTTTGAAAGCCTGTTTCTGTCAATTTCACGCAATTTTTTTGAATCATTTAATTCAGCAATTGGTTTGCCTAGTATTACTGCAGCTGCTACCACAGGTCCTGCAAGGCAACCTCTGCCTGCTTCATCGCATCCTGCTACATTTTTAAAGTTTTGATAATTAAATTCTAAATTCATTGAAAAGTTTGACAAATAAACACTTATTTTTGTAAACTTAATTTTATAAATGTCCGTCCAATACCGAAGTTTTTTCTATCAAGAATATTTTAATCGCCAAAGTGGCCGTGATTACACGCATAACATTAATGAAAAATTTGATAATGAGCAATTTCAATTTCTAAAAGAAATTATACCTTATTTGCCTGCAAAGAATAAAGAATTAGAGATTTTAGACCTTGGCAGCGGTATAGGCTCTTTATTAGCTTGTTGTAAAAAATTGGGCTATAAAAATTTAAAAGGCATAGATATTAGCAATCAACAAGTAGAAATTGCAAATAAATTGGGTGTATTTGAAGTAGAAAAGGCAGATATTTTTGAATTTTTAGCCGGTAAAAACGCATGTTTTGATGTGATTAGTGGAATGGATATCATAGAACATTTTACTAAGGACGAATTAGTGCGATTAATTGAATTGATAAGAAATGCACTGCGAAAAGGAGGAATGGCAATATTTAGAACCCCCAATATGGACGCACCTATGGCCAATGTTTTTGCAATGGGCGATTTTACACATGAAAATTTTATTAATAAAAATGCGGCTGAGCAGTTAATGCTTTCCCTTGACTTTAAAAATGTAGAAGTATTTCCTTCCTATATGTATGTAAAAGGTTATTTAAAAAACTCAATCAGAAAGTTGTTTTGGTTTTTTATTTCAAAAAAGATAAGAATATTGCTATTTAGCACAGGCAGATCTGCCAAACACATCATTTTAACTCCTAATTTGATTATTAGGGCACAAAAAAAATAGCCTTTTCATAAATTTTTTTATAGGCGTTAAGGGGCTTGTTCTTCAATTTCTATAGGCTTTTTCGATAAAAAATAAAAAAAATTACCAAAAATTTACAAATTAAGAATTTTGTAATACATTTGTAAACAGAAATGAAAAAACTTTTACTCTATTCAGGACTCTTTGCTTTTGGCTTAAGCATTCAAGCGCAACAAGATCCGCAATACACACAGTTTATGTTTAATAAACAACTGTATAATCCTGCCACTGTTGGATTTACAGGAAATCATTGCGTTAATTTATTAGTGCGTTCTCAATACGGAAATTTTAATGATCAAACTTACACCCTAAATACAGCAGCCAATGGCAATACTGAAATTTATGGAAAAAGAGGTTCACGGACTGCAACTTTTTCTTATGGTGCACCTCTTCCTTTTGCCATTACCCCAAACCAAAAACCAAAAAAGTTTCAAGGAGGTTTAGGAGCTTCTTTCTTTACTGACAGGGTAGGTTATTTTACCAGTACGGTGTTTAAATTAGATGCTGGTATTAGAAAAGAGTTAGACATGAATCAAACTATTGGTTTAGGATTAAATGTTGGCGCAATGCAACGGGTACTAGATTTTGCGGGGTTTTTACCAAAAGATCCCGGTGATCCGCTTATCTCAACTATCACTAATGGTACATCTAGTATGAAACCTACTATTGGCTTAGGTGCTTGGTATCAAAACTCTGGATTTCGTAATTTGTCTTTAGGTTATTCAATTCAAAACATCAATAGGCCGAAATTTAGTTATCAAGGAGTATTAAACGATCAGCAAGGTGTGCATCATTACTTAAATGCAGGTGCAGAGTTTCAATTAAATGGAGATATAGAGTTGTTGCCATTTTTAATGGTAAAAGCCAGTCAGGCATCAGGTTTTTTTGCCAATCCTGATATAAACCTTGCTGCATTTGCAAGATATAGGCAAAATATAAGCGCTGGTATTGCACTTAGAAGTTCGTTTAGAACTTTTGAATCTGCTAGCATTATAATAGGCTACAATGTTAATCCAGCGCTTCGTATCGGTTATTCATTTGATTTTAATGCCACCCAACTTAGACTTAATAATAGTAATACACACGAGTTTGTGCTCAACTATTGTTTTGAATTACAAATAAAAGAAAGGCCAGTTATTAGATTAGATGACCCTTTCCATCTTGGTAAATCACCCGAACAAGAATAATTTTTTTTAATCTTATACAATAATTTAAAACATTTAACGTTTTAATAAAACAAAACAAAAAAATTGCGTTGAATTGCAAAAAAGTATTACTTTTGCACGTTCAGCGTAAAAAAAATTGAAGTAAAATAACAATGAAAAGACTAGTAAAATATGTATTTAACCAAGCGACAAACCTAAACTCTGCTGTAAAAACAGGTGTTTTAATTGGCGTATTTACCTTAGCAGGTTGCAAAGCTTCTGATAGGGGAGAACTTACTGGAGTGGGTGGCAGAGAGCTTTGGTTTCACCCAGCACCAATCGGAATGGTTTATATTCCTTCTGGAACCATTCACACAGGTGGCAGCGAAAAAGATGTATTTAGCAGTTTCTTGATGCCAAACAAACAAGTTACTATCACTTCTTTTTGGATGGATGAAACCGAAATAACCAACAATGAATACCGACAGTTTGTATATTGGGTTATAGATTCTATAGCCAGATACATGGTAGATGATGAAAAACTGTTTAACGAAGATGAAGACGGCAACAGGTATATCAATTATGATGAAGATATAGATTGGGTTGAAATGAAAGAAGAGTTAGAAGATATGTATTATGCGGAGGACGAACGTTTTTATGGTGAAAAACAAATAGATACACGTAAGTTGTTCTATAATTATATGTGGATTGATTTTAAGGATGCAGCTACCAATGATAGAGATAAATATAATCCCTTAAACAGAAAAAGATTTATTAAGAAAGAAAAAACTTTAGTTTACCCTGATACATTGGCATTTGTGCGAGATTTTACTTACTCTTATAATGAGCCAATGACAAGACACTATTTCAGCCACGTTAAATATGATGATTATCCTGTAGTAGGAATAAACTGGCATCAAGCAAAAGCATTTTGTAATTGGAGATCAAGATACAAAGATCTTTATTGGAAATCTTTAGATGCACCTCCGACAGAAAATTTTAGACTTCCACATGAGTATGAGTGGGAGTATGCAGCGCGTGGAGGAAGAGATGCGAATATCTTCCCTTGGGGTGGCCCTTATACTAGAAATAGTAAAGGATGTATGTTAGCAAATTTTAAACCATTGAGAGGTAATTATGGAGCCGATGGAGGTGTTTATCCTGTAAGAGCAGATGCATATTTTCCAAACGATTACGGATTGTATAACATGGCAGGTAATGTGGCAGAATGGACAGCGACTACCTATGCTGAAGCGTTTGCAAGTTTCGGACATGATTTAAACCCAGCTTACGAAACTTCAGTACCAGAATTTAACCGTCAAGAAGACGTTTGGAATCAAAGTTCGTTCACGCAAGAAAAATCTCCAATCACTTTTAAAAGAAAAGTTATTAGAGGTGGATCTTGGAAAGATATAGCCCACTTTATCGAATGCGGTACAAGGACTTATGAGTTCCAAGATACTAGCAAATGCTTTGTTGGATTCAGAACTATTCAATCTTATATTGGTAGGTCTAACAAAGATAAAAAATAGAAAACACAAATAAATAAATATATAACAATTAAAAATCAAACAGTATGAGCAAAAGTTTTTTTGAAACAAAGAGGTGGAAAACCATTATGAATTTCATCTACGGTATTGGAGCAGCGGTAGTAATCGTGGGGGCCCTTTTTAAAATTTTACACTGGCCAGGAGCTAATGGAATGCTAATGGTAGGTCTATTTACAGAGGCAGGTATTTTTATCATCTCAGCATTTGAGCCTGTGCACATGGATCCAGATTGGAGCTTAGTGTACCCAGAGCTTGCAGGTATGGAAAGTGATAGACCAAAAGCGCTTTCAAAATCTAGTGATGGTTCTGTGAGTCAGCAATTAGACGCACTTTTAGAAAGCAATAACATTGGGTCTGATTTAATTTTTAGCTTAGGTACAGGATTAAAATCACTTAGCACCAATGTAAGCGAAATGTCTCAATTGACCAATGCTACTGTGGCTACAAATGAATATACAAGTAATGTTCAAAAAGCATCTAAAACAATGGCAGAAATTTCTGATTCAAGCACATCTGTAAATTCTTCATTAAATAACTTTAATGGTGGATTAACCAATATTTTAACCAATTTGTCTGAAACTGAGGGAGCTACAATTGAATACGCAAGTAATGTTCAAAAAGCATCTAAAACAATGGCGGAAATTTCTGATTCAAGCACATCTGTAAATTCTTCATTAAATAACTTTAGTGGTGGATTAAACAATATTTTATCTAATTTGTCTGAAACCGAGGGAACTACATTGTCTTTTAAAGAGGAAATGAGCAAATTGAATAGAAACTTAACAAGTTTAAACTCTATTTATGGCGGAATGCTTTCAGCAATGGGTGCAGCAAAAAACTAATAATAAATCTAAAAATTAAGTAAATAAACAATGTCAGGAGGAAAATTATCACCACGTCAGAAAATGATTAACATGATGTATCTTGTGTTAATTGCGCTGCTAGCGATGAATGTATCAAAAGAGATATTAAAGGCTTTCCACTTAATGGATGTGTCTTTTACACAAACAGGTAAAAGTTTGAACGCAAAAATGCAAGCTTCCATTAACGGCATAGAAGCAGAGGTAGCTAAACAAGGAGAAAAGGCAAAACCGTATGCAATTAGAGCAGTTGAAGCGCGGAAATTAGTGGATGAATTAACTAAATATTTGGATGAGCAAAGTGCTGCAATTGTGACTTTAGGTGGGGGAAGAGTAGAGAAAGACGAAATGGGATTAGGTATTCCAGAATTGGCAAAGCCAGATGATACTGAAAAACATGCGAATTATTTTTCATCAGAAAGTAGAGGCTTAGGTAACGGTATTAAATTACGTCAGAAAATAGAGCAAACTAGGATAAAATTAGCCGCACTGCTAAAAGCAACTCCTGGAGATACTTCATTTAAAATACCAGCTTCTTTTTATGATGAAATTAATTCTTCACCAGATTTAAAAATTAGCGATTATAAAGATATGGATGGAAAATCGAAACCTTGGGAGGTAACTGTTTTTGTTGAAACTCCACTTGCAGGTGCAGTAACTAATATTTCTCGTCTAAAAAACGAAGCCATTAATATGGGTAATGCCGTGGTAGGTAAATTACAACAATCTATTAATGCTGATGACATAAAAATTGATAGAATGGTGGCCATGGTTAATGCACCATCTAGTTATATCATGAGCGGTTCTACCTACGAGGCTGATATCTTATTAGTAGCTGCATCATCTACTGCCAATTATCAAATTACTGTAAACGGTTCTAACTTAGCTGTGACTGGTGGAGTAGGAAAATATAAGGCAGGTGCAAGTGGTGCAAGTCAAAATAGGGTTGCCGGCACAATTGTATTGGGAGATAAAACATATCCTTTTGCCCAAGAGTGGACTTCATTCTTGCCTGCAGCAACTATTGCAGCAGAAGCTATGAATGTTTTGTACATTGGTCTGCAAAACCCAATTGCGGTATCTGTGCCTGGTGTTGCACCTGGCAATGTTACAGCGGTTATGTCTGGCGGAAGCATGATTTCTAAGGGTGCAGGTAAATATGAAGCGACAGTGAGTGCAGGAAATAAAGAAGCAATTGTTTCTGTAACTGCAAAAATTGGAGATGGTTCTTCTAGGCCTATGGGCAGCACCAAATTTAGAATAAAACGTGTGCCTGATCCTACTCCTAAATTGGGTACTCAAACAAGTGGTGAAGCTTCAGCAGGATCTTTGCGCTTTCAAGGTCAAGTGGTGGTTGTGTTAGATAACTTTCCTTTTGATGGAGTAAAATATATAGTAAACTCTTGTGAGATTATGGTAATGCATCGAAATAAGCCACCAGAATTTCAAAAATGTCCAGGCGGTATTATACCAGGAGGAGGTATGAAATCAATTGTTCCTGGAGATAAGGTGATTGTAGGTAATATTAGGGTTTCTGGTCCAGGAAAAAAGAATGATTTATTATCTGGTAACATTGTAATTGATGCTACCCAATAAATAATTTAAAAAAAATAAGAATAACAATGAAGAAAGTAGTTTTAATATCAATTTTAGCAACATGCCTTGCTAGTGCAGCTTTTGGACAATATGAAAGTAATGCAGTTACTTACTATGAAGAAGACCATGTTTACAATAAAGATGCTGTAAAGCAGAGACCAGTAATACCGCAATGTTTTATGCGTGAAGCTGATGTTAAATACTATCGTAGAATTCATAGAATTATTGATGTTAGACAAAAATTGAATCATTGTTTAACTTGGGAGCGTGGCCCATTTGCTAAAGTATTATGGGACAATGTGCTAAATGGTAATCTTACTCCTTATAAAAATGATTCTATTAGCCCCACTTCCATGTATACTGCAGAAGATATATTAAGTATGAGTGGTGCTGAAGAGCTAATCCGAATACCTGGCCCTAATTACCCAGATGATCCTGAAGATATTCGTGATACAACTATACAAAAACTTTTTGATTTTAAATCCATTATCAAATACAGGGTAATGGAAGATTGGGTATTTGATTATCAGCGCAGTGTATTTGAGCCAAGGATTATTGCTATAGCACCATACTATAAGCCTACATTTGCTGGAGTTACTTCTTCTTTCGAGATAGAATTCTTTTGGATTAAGATGTCTAATTTTAGGCCTATATTATCTAATGCTGAATTATTTAACCGTTCTAATGATGCCGCTAGATTAACCTACGATGATTTTTTTATGCTTAGGTTATTTGATTCTTACGTTATAAAAGAGTCTAACGAAAGAGATTGGAAAATCAATGAATTTCCTGAATTTAAAGACGATGGTGTTGGAGCATTGTTAGAATCTGACCGTGTGAAAAACGATTTGTTTATATTTGAACACGACATGTGGCAATATTAGGATTATTAAAAAATATTCTACGAAGCTCAAACTATAATTAGTTTGAGCTTCTTTTTTACTTAAAGTATTTATGGGATATTGCTTATAATTGATTTATATTGCTATTTTGAATTTTCATTATCCTTTCTGAAATGAATATTCTTTGATTAAAATGATTGGCATTTGATTGGTTTTTATCCAACTTTTTTTTTAGATATTTTATTGACCGAAAGTAATTTCTTTTTTTAACTGTTTTAAACTAAATATAATTATCAAAAGAAGCATAAGTATGAAGTACTTTAAAATCAATAAGAAAATAGGTGCAGTCAAGAATATATTTACCTATTTTTTGGCCTTTATATATATATCTTTTGATCTTTTTTATCATAAAATCATATTTTATAAGCATTTTTTCAACATGATTTTGCTCTAAGAACTATACAATATGACTGAAGATTGGGCTATATAAATATTAAATTGAATCATATTTTGGGTTCATTGCAATTAATAAGATAAATTGACTACCTTTGCACCTCATTACAAAATAAATTTCTTTGACAACTTTTAAAAAATTGGGCTTATCGGATAATATTCTGAAGAGCCTTGAGGAGTTAGGCTTCAACACTCCAAGCGAAATTCAAGCGCAGGCTATACCTAGATTACTTACAGAGGAAATAGATTTCATAGGTTTGGCGCAAACAGGCACAGGTAAAACAGCTGCCTTTGGCATTCCATTATTAGAATTAATAGATGCAAGACAATCTCATACACAGGCTTTGGTGCTCGCACCAACGCGTGAGTTAGGGCAACAAATTGCAGAGCAATTAGAAAAATACAGCAAATATATTGAAAAAATTAATGTACTTGCCGTATATGGCGGTGCTGCGATTACAAATCAAATACGTGCTTTAAAAAATCCACAACATATTATTATTGCTACTCCAGGGCGTTTGATAGACCTCATTAAGCGAAAAGCAGTAAAATTAGATAAATTAGCTTACCTTGTTTTAGACGAGGCAGACGAAATGCTTAATATGGGTTTCAAAGATGAGCTAGACGAAATATTGAGTTTTACTCCAGAAAGTAAAAAAACCTGGTTATTTTCTGCAACAATGCCTGCCGAAATAAAAAAGATTGTAAAAAAATATATGGAGAACCCTTTTGAGGTTCGGGTAAATGCTAAAAATGAGGTAAATGAAAACATTGAGCATCATTACGTAATGGTTAGACAATCTGATAAAGAGGAAGCATTAATCAGATTTTTGGATATAAATCCAGAAATGCGTGGTTTGGTTTTCTGCAGAACAAGACAAGATACCCAATTACTTGCAGAAGCCTTGTTAAAGAAAAATTATAAAGCGGATGCATTACATGGTGATTTATCTCAGCAACAGCGCGATAGGGTAATGAAAAGATTTAAAACACATGATTTGCAAGTGCTTATAGCAACAGATGTGGCCGCAAGGGGCATAGATGTAAATGATTTGACGCATGTTTTTCACTATTCTTTGCCAGATGAAACCGCCTATTATACTCACAGAAGTGGTAGAACAGCTAGAGCAGGAAAAGAGGGTATTTCTGTTGCTTTTATCAGCGGGCGAGAAGGCCATAAAATAAGACAACTCGAAAATCAATTAAGCATAAAATTTAAGCAAGTTACTATACCTGATTCTCAAAGTATAATGGATGTTAGGATAGAGAATTGGATGCAAGGACTCTATGATTTTAAATCAATGGTAAAAGTAGATGTTGCTATTTTGGAACGTGTGAACATGGTTTTTGGCAATGTTACCAAAGAAGAGCTTTTGCGCAAATTGATACTGTTAGAATTGGATAAATTAGACATGGGTTCGAATAAAGACCTAAACCAAGCTGCCGAAGAACGCGGTGGTGGCGGTGGCTATGACAGAAGAGGTGGCAGAAAAGACGGTGGTAGAGACAGCAGCAGAGGAGGATATGGACGTGACCGAAATGAAGGTGGTAGAAATAGGTTTGGGGGCAACAATAGGGGAGAAGCCAAAGTATATCATCAAGATAGGGGAGATAGAGGGCCTAGAAGTGGTTCTAGAAACGAAAGAAGTCGCGATGGTGGAAATAATACGAGTAGTGCCGACCGCAGCAATGCCAGTCGACCAAAGAGAAGACGTTTTTAGTTAGCTTTTTTTAGTTATATTGTTTTATTTTGTAGAAAAATACAATATAATCTTCCCTTAGGCATCTTGAAAATAGTTTTTTTTAAACTTAATTTTAAAGTGCTTCGAAAATTTGGGTTGAATAGACCCAAATTTCTGAATTCTACACATGTTTAATTCTTGTTTAGCTACGTGTTACAATTATAGCATTGGTAAAACCGCAGCATGTGTTGCACAATTTCAGCATAATCATAATTTGATAATTTTATTTTTGAGCATTAATTTAATGCGATTACAACATTAAAACCAGCTCTAATTTGTGTGCCACGCTGATAAGGGCTAAAAAATGGCACATGTAATTCTTTGTGGGCATCGCCAGAAATGGGTAAATTAATACCACCACCTATCATAAAATCAACAAATATATTGTCCATAACATTGTTTCTTACACCTAACATGTATCCGAGCGCAAAACTAGAAGCAGATTGGGTAGTTATTTCTTCTTTGTTTGTCAAAACATTATATGATGTAAGTTCTGCAGAGGTTGTTTTTACTAACAAACTTGGTGCTAAAAAGATGTTTGAACGATGGTTAATTGTTCTTTTATAAAAGCGATATTGAAACTCACTTTTAAACCCAGTTAGATTTTGATAATTGCCATTAAAACTTAACCCTCCTGCATTTTGACTCAAAAAAAAGCCGCCAGAAAAAAAGATTGACTGCTTTTCCTTTACTACTTGCTCATATCCAGCTTCTAATCCTCCAACAGTCATAGATAGTGGCATAAGGTGTATCATATTTTTAAAAATACCGTTTTGCACTAGCGGGCTCTCTTGCCCTTTATCATTGCTTCTGATTACTTTTCTTTGCGCTGTTAGCGAAAAAAAAGTGCTAAAAAGTGTAATTGCGATAATTATTTTATTTGCTTTCATTTTGATTTACAAATATAATCTTAGAATTTAATATTTTGTACAATAATATTAAAAGAAATAATTTAATGTAAGTTGAGAATATATTTAATGCCTTATTATTAAATTTTTTTGAAATGAATGTAGAAAAAGTGACCTTAATTTTTGCTATATGCTGCCTATTAGTTTGATATTTTAGGCGATATTTGAGTTTAAAAATAATGTTTATTGTTAAGCAGTAATTATTTGCTATTTTTGCGATTGCGAAAAATGAAATTTAAAGAATTATTTTTAGTATTTGGTTTGATACTAGTAATGTTTAACAGTGCTTTTACACAAACTTATACAGAGAAAGAATGCATCGATTTTATTGAAAAAAATGTCGACTCAAAGCATAAAGTTCAATATATTCATGCTTTACTTGATATTATTTTTGTAAATGCAACCGATGAGGCAAGAAAATCTAAAAAACAAGCTATTATAGGTTATGCAAACAGTGCTTTGGAAATATCAGACAAGTTAAATTATACTAGAGGTTCCATATTGAGTTATAATTATCTCGCCAATATTTACAACTTCTTTAATGTACCTAATTTATACCTCAAATATAGGTTAAAATTTTCACAGAATAGAAAACAATTAGAAGAAATACAAGCAAAAGAAATTGCTATTATTAAAGTAGCACAGGCAGAAAAGGAGGCAGAAATTGCTGCATTAGAATTTGATAAAGAAAAAAATGCAACATTAATAGCACAGAAAAAAGCTGAATTGGAGAAAGCTTCAAGTGTTTTGACACAGACCCTGCAAAAAGTAAAAATTAGTGAGGATTTGATAAATCTTTCGAGTGAACAACTAAAGCAAAAGGATGATTTATTAAATGAGTCACAATCTTCTTTAGAAATGCAGGCTAGGGCAAATGATTCATTAAAAGCAAAAAATGAAGCCATAATACAGGTACAGCAAATAACAGAACTTACACTAAAAGCAGAGAAAAGTAAAAATTGGATTTATTCATTAATGGGTGTAATAGCAGCAATGGTTTCTATTTTTTTAGCAGTTTTGCTTTTAGGAATGAATAGAACACGGGTTAAATTGGCCGAAAAAAATAGAATTATTGCAAAAGAAAAAGAGCGTTCGGAGGAGTTATTGCTTAATATTTTGCCAGAAGAGATGGCTGCAGAGTTAAAAAAAAATGGGTTTGCCAAAGCGCAAAGTTTTGAGAATGTAACTGTTTTTTTTAGTGATTTCAAGGATTTTACTAAAATTAGTGAGCAATTAAGCCCTACAGAATTAGTGAACGAAATTGATACTTGTTTTAAAGCATTTGATATGATAATAGAAAAATTTGATATCGAAAAAATAAAAACAGTAGGAGATGCCTATATTTGTGTTTCTGGTATTAGTAAAAAATCGCCACATAACCCCGCACAGGTATTATTAGCAGCCATAGAGATAAGAAATTATATAGACAACAGAATAGCTGCACTAAAAAAAGAAAAAAAACTATTTTTTGAAATAAGAATTGGTATTAATACTGGTCCAATTGTGGCAGGCGTAGTTGGTTTAAAGAAATTTGCATATGATATTTGGGGTGATACTGTAAACACCGCAGCAAGGATGGAGCAAAATAGCTTACCAGGAAAAATTAATGTTTCTGCAACTACATTTGAAATTGTAAAAGATAAATTTTCATTTACTTATCGGGGAAAGATTGAAGCAAAAAATAAAGGTGAAATAGATATGTATTTTTTAGAATCAATCATTTAAAATTTAGAAACTAATAATATAAATATGCAAGTTGAAAATGCTACCAAACATATATTTGAAAAACTCCAAACTTTATTGCCAGACTATTTGCAATATCACTCTTTAAAACACACTAAAGATGTTATAAAACAAGTATTTAGAATTGCAAAAGAAGAGGGAATAACAGATGAAGAAGAACTAAGTTTACTACAAACAGCAGCCGCCTACCATGACTGCGGTTTTTTAACCTCATACAATAATCATGAAGAAAGAGGCTGTGATATAGTTCAGGAGGTTTTGCCCATTTATGATTACAGTCAAAAACAAATAGATATTATTAAAAAATTAATAATGGCTACAAGAGTGCCACAAACAGCTGAAAGCAGGTTAGAAGAAATTATTTGTGACGCAGATTTAGACTATTTAGGAAGAGATGATTTCTTTAAAATAGGAGCTTACCTACACGATGAGTTTTTATTTAAAGGAATTGTTGTAGATGAAGACAGTTGGAATAATTTACAAATCAAATTTTTAACAAATCATACATACTTTACTGGCACCAATCAAAACCTTAGAGAGGCTAAAAAACAAGAACACATTAACGCAATTTTACAAAAACTTAATAAATAATATGCAAACAAAAAATTCCGAACGAAATAATATTATAGCCGTTGCTTATGATTTTACAGAAGAGGCCGCATGCGCCCTGCAACATGCCATAGTCTTGCCAAAATTACGGTTAGTAGCATTGATTTAATTTACATACTAACCAAAGACAATAAAGATAAGGTAGCTTCTATAACCAAATTAGCAGAAATAGCAGCCGAAAATGAAAAAAAAACTGGCATAGCCACTATTGCTACTGCTGAGGAAGGAGATATTTTTACTACCATTGGTAAAATTACAGCAGATAGAAAAGCCTGGTACCTTTGTTTTGGAACCCACGGTGTAAAAGGGATGCAACACATTATGGGTGCTTTTGCCCTTAAGGTAGTAAGTAGCTCTGATTGTCCGGTGATTATTGTTCAAAGAAAGCCTCTAGCAGATTATGGATTTAAAAATATTTTATTGCCTATAGATGGAAGTAAAATTACCAAACAAAAGGTTTTTCAAGCCATTGCATTGGCTAAATTATACCAGTGTAATATCCATTTATTTGCAGCCGAAGAAAAAGACGAGCAGTTTGTTATCAATAGAAAGGGAAATGTATTTTTTGTAAAAGATAGGTTAGCTGAAAATGGTTTAAAATTGGCTTCTGAAACCATGCAAGATACAAGTAGTAAAGAATCTTTAAGCAAGCAAATAATTAAATTTGCCTCCTCTAATAGCATAGATTTAATCTTAACAATGACGGAAGAACCAAATGCCTTAGGCGCTATTTTTGCGCCCGAAGATGTGAAAATAGTGAACAACGATGCGCAAATACCTGTAATGTGTATTAATCCTGTTAATTTTGGAATTATGGGAAGTATTATCTCCTTTGGAGGTTTCTCCTAATTGATTTCTGTCTTAAAATTTCTAAATATAATTTTTTCCTCAAAACAACCGATAATAATAGGGGTTGCTTTGTTTATTTCGTCAGATAATAAATTTTTAGATATGTAATTTAATATTTGTTTTTGTATAACTCTTTTTAAAGGTCTTGCTCTAAATTGATGGTCGTAGCCTAGCTGTCCAATTTAATCTGCTGCTTTTGGAGCATATTTTAGTTCAATATTGATTTTTTTTAATTGTTTCTTTAATAAGTCTAGGTTCAAGGTAACAATATTGATGTTACTTCTTTTTATAGGTTCAAATAAAATGGTCCTATCTATGCGATTTAAAAATTCTGGGAGAATGGTGTTTTTAAGCAATTGAAAAACAAATGATTTAACCTTAGCCATCACTTTATCTATTTCTTGATTTTCTACATTTTTCATTTGGTCAATAATTAGTTCTAATCCTAAATTAGAGGTCATAATGACAATTGTTAAAAGATTAGATATTAATAGAATTCAAGATACAATAAGGCTAAAAGACCCAAATGCATTTTTTATGTGCAGCGCATTAAAGAGGAAAAAGGTGGAGTGATTCGTAAAAAAGGACATCACTAACGCTTTTCTATTTTGAGAGAGCAGAAAATGAATTTTTTAAATTACTGTATTTTACCAAATCTACTTTTAAAGATCCCACAGCTATCTTTGCTTTTACCCTAATTGGTATTTTATTGTCATCATCAGATACCCAAAGTGTAAGATCGTCTTCTTTTTTAAACACCCTGTCTACAACCACTTTTGGAACCAATCGCAAACATTTAACTTTTCCAAGGTCAGTTTTGATAGTTTCTTTTCCATCATACTTAAATTTGAGATTATAAATTTCATTATCTAAATAAACATCAATAAGATACTCTTGACCAACTTTTGCATTTTTAAAATCTAAATTTCTCGCATAATATATTGCTGAAATAACATCTTGAGTATATTCAGACATTTTTAATTGTCCCTTTGCCTTGGTACTGAAAAGAACTTTATCGGGATGCTTAAAAATTGCTACATCTGTATCTTTGTAAGAATCTTCTATTACCGCTTTTATAAATTTTTGGGGAGCAAGAGCATCTTGATCAATATAGGTTTCAAATTTATCTCTTACTTTAAACATCCAATCAAATGTACTAATTGTTTTGCCCTCGGCTTTAATATAATACGTATTTCTGTTATTTACTGAAACTGCATCGGCACCCACAGAAAGGTCTATTACTGCAGCATTTATAAATCCATAGTGCACACGATAGGATAGTTGTTCTTTATAGCTAAATGCGCCTCCTGTAATTTTTCGGTATACAAAACTATCTGCATTAGACCCACTATTATTGCTTGTAAAGGCAAGTAGCATTGGAAGCATAAGGCAGATTAAAGGTTTCATATTTAATATTTTTATAAAATTTTTCATTTTCATGATTTATAGTAGTTATTTCAAATAGTGTTCCAATTTTTAAGTGATGGACTCAAATTAGCTTGTTTTCCCAAATTTTGAGGGCCAATTCAGCTTGGGTGTAAAGCATTTTTAAACCATTTATTGTTGTGCATCCCTGTTTATCGCCACTGGCTAAAAAAAGTGTTTTGCTTGGATTGTAAACCATATCATACAAAATATGTTTTGAATTGAGGAGGTGGAATGGAAAATTTATACATTCGTTTTGGTTTGGATACATGCCTACAGGTGTGCAATTTATAATCAACTGATGAGTTTTTAATAAATCGTTATTAAAATTTTCTAGGCTAAGTTGCGTATTTCTTGCGATTGTTTGGTATACTATATTATTTTTTTCTAAAACAAATTGTACCGCTTTTGCAACACCTCCATTGCCAATAATAAGTGCTTTATGCACCCGATGCAATAGTGGCTTGATAGTAAGATCAAATGCAGGTGCATCGGTGTTATAACCATAAAAAAGATTTTTATGGTTAATTGATATTCTTTTGATTGTATTTACAGCACCTATACACCTTGCTTCATTACTGCAATTATCTAAGTATGGAATAATAGCTGTTTTGTAAGGAATGGTAACATTAAATCCTAAGTATTGCTGATTTTTTAAAGATAAAAACTCATCAATATGTTGTAACTCAAAAATATTATATGACCAATCTTTATAAGATTGTTGAGCAAATATTTTATCAAAATAAAGTTTTGAAAATGAATGACTAAGTTTTTTGCCTAACAATAAAATGGCATTTTCTATTGCCATTTTTCCTTTTAATTTACCCCTCCAAGTGAGCCAATTTTGCCTCTTCTTTTTGGTGCAGCTTTTACCTCTTCAACGATTTCTGTTTCTAAACCGCTAATAGAATTATCTACAATTATTCTACCACAATTTTCGCAGTCAATAATGCGCATGTGCTGACGAATATCTGACTGTCTTTGAGGTGGTATTTGTGCAAAACATCCTCCACAAGATCCCCTAAGGATTGGGGCGACAGCTATACCATTTTTTACATTAGACCTAATTCTTTTATATGCAGTTTGCAATCTAATTTCTAATTCTGCAAAAGCTTTATTTCTTTCTTCTCCTAGTTTGGCTTCTTCTTCTTCTGTTTCCTTAATAATTATTTCTAATTCGGTTTTCTTGAATTCTAAGTCTTTATCTCTACTGTCTAATTTTTCTTGAGTTTCTGTCAATAATTCGTTTTTTAGCTCAATATTGTAATAAGCTTCTTTATTTGATTTTTCTAAAGACATGATTTCTAATTCCATGATTTCAATTTCTTTAGTAAGGGCTTCAAACTCTCTATTGTTTCTCACATCATTCAATTGTTCTTTGTATTTAACAATTGTTTTTTCTTTATCCTTAATGGTTACTTTATTTGCATTCAGTATGTCATCAATATCTACTAAAGTAGACTTTATATTTTCTATTCTAGTGTTTAATCCTGTAATGTCATCCTCTAAATCTGCAACTTCTAATGGTAAATCTCCTCTAATTGAGGCTAGTTTATCTATCTTGCTGTCAATTGTTTGAACGTGGTAAAGTGCCTTTAATTTATTTTCTATTGATGGGTTCATGCGTAATGTGCTACTGGGTTTGTATTTATGTCTGTAAAAAGGGTTGCGAAGGTAGTGAATTTTTTAGTTAAAACATTGCTAAATATTTTTAAAGTGTGAATTTCACTTTCATAGTGTCCAATGTCGCAAAGTGTAAGTTTATGGGACGCTTCAAAAAAATCGTGGTACTTTATATCAGAGGTGATATATGCATCAGCACCTTTGTTCATGGCATCTTCGATTAAGAAACTGCCGCTACCTCCGCAAAATGCAATCTTTTTTATCTTATTTTCTTTATTTTTGCTATATCTAAAGGTTTTGCATTCAAAACTTTTTTTCACAAGTAATAAAAATTCCTCTTGTGTAATTGCTTCGTTTAATATTCCAATGGCTCCGCTGCCAATTCTTTGATGTTTATTTAAAAGGGGAAATACATCATAAGCAATTTCTTCATAAGGATGTACCTTTTTCAAAGTATGCACAATTGTATTTATTAAATAATTGGGCACAAGGACTGCAAGTTCTTTTTCTTTTAAGGTATTTCTACAATGTTTATCTCCTAATACCGGATTTGCATATTCAGATGGATTAAAAGTGCCTTCACCCAAAGAAGAAAACCCACATTCTGAGTAATTTCCAATCCTGCCTGCGCCTGCATCAAACAATGCATTTTGCACCATTTCAAAACTTTCTAAAGGGATATAGGTTTTTAATTTGCATAAGTGCCCACTTTTAGGCACTAAAATTTCGATATCTTTTAGTCCCATTATTTCTAACATGCTTGTGCTAACTCCATGTTCATATACATTGTCTAAATTTGTATGACAAGCAATAATATTTATATTATTTTTTATAGCCAATATTACTGCTTTTTCAACTTCAGTATTTTGGGTTGTGATAGATTTTAATCCCCCAAATATGAGGGGATGATGGCTTAATATTATGTTGCAATTTTTTTTAATTGCTTCTTTTATTGTTTCTAAAGTGCAGTCCAAACTTAGCAAAACATTTGAAATAATATCGTTTTTATCTCCAATTATTAGTCCTGAATTGTCATAAGATTCTTGCAAGCTTAATGGAGCAATTTCTTCTAATACATCTAGCAAATCACTAACGGTGTGTTTCATGCTTAATCTATTTTAGATAAATTAAAAATATTTACAGCATTTTTGCTTGTGGCTTTTGCAACTTGATAAAGCCCTTCGTTCATAATATCTGCTACATGTTGTGCAATAATTAATAAATATGCTGGTTCGTTTCTTTTACCTCTATAAGGTGTGGGGGCTAGGTATGGGGCATCTGTTTCTAATACAATATTGTCTAATGAAATGTTTTCAAGCACAGGCAATAATCCACCATTTTTAAAAGTTGCAATTCCACCTATGCCTAAATGCATTTCTAAATTTATGATTTGTTCTGCCTCAGATATAGTGCCACCAAAACAATGAAAAACACCTCTTAAACCTTTAAAATTTTTACAAAGATCTATGGTATCTTGTGTTGCATTTCTAGTGTGCAAAGAAACCGGCAATTTACGGTCTATTGCCCATTGCAACTGTATTTCTAATGCTACAATTTGTTCTTTTTTAAGATCTTCGCTCCAGTAGTAGTCTAATCCTATTTCGCCAATTGCTTTTATGTTTTCTTTGCCCAAAATTTCATTAATGGATAACAATTGTGCTTGATATTCTTTTTTTACACTGCAAGGATGTAATCCCATCATTAAGCTCGTATTTTTGGGATAAAGTTTGTTGATATTGAGCATTGATTCTATGCTCTCCTCATCAATATTTGGCATCAATATATTGACTACATTGGCTTTTTCTGCTGCAAGCATCATTTCGCTCAAATCTGCAAAATCATCAGTGTAAATGTGTGCATGTGTATCTATGAGTGTTACCATTTTATTTCTTCTTTGTTTAAAAAACTATTAATGCCTTTTTTGCAATCTTTACTTGCCCTTGCCGTTGCATTTTTTTGGGAAGCCAATAATAGTGCATTTTTTAATGGCATTGTGCTTATTTCTGAAATCAATTTCTTGGTAAGTTTGAGTGCTTCTTTTGAGCAGTTTTTTATAATATTATTTGCTAAATTTTCTATAGTGGGCATTAATAAATCTTTTTTTACAACTTGATTTATTAATCCATAATTTACTGCGGTTTGGGCGTCAATTAAATCTCCGGTCAGCAATAATGCTTTGGCTTTGGTTTCTCCAATTTTTTTGAGCAAAAAATAGGAAACAATAGCGGGTATAAAACCTATTCTTACCTCGGTGTAGCCAAATTTTGCGTGAGAACTTGCTATGCAAAAATCACATACAGTTGCCAAACCACAACCACCAGCAATTGCATGTCCTTGCACTGCAGCAATGACAACCTTGGGCCCCTCATAAATAAGTCTAAATAATGAGGCAAGTTTGCTTGAGTCTGCTAAATTTTCTTCAAATGAATTGTCTTGCAGTTTTTTGAGATAAGCAAGGTCTGCGCCTGCACTAAATATATCGCCCTCTGCTTGCAGTACAATTATTTTCGTATTTTTATCATCATTGGCTGTGTTGAAAGCAATTTTTAATTGTTCCACCATTTCATCATTTAAGGCATTTTTCTTTTCTGCCCTTTTCATGGTTATGTAACCAATATTGTTTTGGGTATAAAAATTAACCATGATGCAATAATTTAATACTGCAAATTACGCTATATATTTTCAAAGAAAAAGACTAAATTTAATTTATAAATTTGGGCATAACTTTTTTTGATTATTGAATCATCATAGTTTTTGTAATACGCTCATTTTTATAGCTCATTTGATAGTAATAATTTCCTGTGGGCAGTGATTCTCTGTTAAATAATATATCTTGCTCTCCTGAGGGCATAGTACCTTCAAAGATATTTTTTATTTTCCTACCCATAGCGTCATAGAGTAAAATAGAAATTTGTCCTCCAGGCGTATTGATAGGGATAAAGCATTTATCTTTTACAGGATTTGGATAATTTTGCGCCATTAATAGACCTCTTTCAGCTTTAAAAGTAGGCAGAAAATTAAGATTATTTTTAAAAATAGGAAGGTTGTCAAAATTTTGCAGCATCACATCATTATCTGTGGTTTCATCATCTAGCTGAAACCATTGTTGCAATACACTTGCATAGACCTGCCTAAAATCATATTCCATCGGCACATTATCATTTACAGAAGTATTGCTATTAATTACAGGGTTATTTCCAATAATTACAGGATTAACATTTTTGCCAAAAACAAATAAGGGGGCAGCTGCACCGTGATCTGTGCCTAGGCTAAAGTTGCTTTGCACTCTTCTTCCAAATTCGCTAAATGTCATGCCAGCCACTCTGTCTGAGATGCCAAGTTTTTCGCAGTCGTCTACAAATGCGTGCATGGCCTTAGATACATTGGTTAATAATTTAGCATGCGCTCCTTTGGTAGTATCTGTAGTATCTACTTGCTGCGCATGGGTATCAAAACCGCCAATGCCAACATAGTAAAGCGGTGTTTTTAATCCTCCTTTTATTAATCGTGCAACTATTTTTAAGGCTTCTGCAAGTTCGTTATTTTCGTTCGCTGCAGGATACAGAGTAGATAAATTACTGCCAGCCGCAGAGGCATCCTTAATAACAGATAGGTAGGTTTGAGTTTGTTGGGCAACTTTTCTTATAAAAGTAAGTTCGTGGCCCGATGGTGTATTTGGTGCGGGGTCTATAATAGAATTTGTTAGGGCATAAAATTCATCTGGGTCTGTAACATTCATGGCCATGTTTGTAGCATTTGGGCCGATGAGGGATAGGGAAACCACACTTCCTATTTGAACAGCCAAAGGGTCTGGCATGCTTGGAGTAGGAAAGTTATCTGGATAGCCTGCATAATCTTCATTTAGATATCTTCCAAGCCACCCATCTGTTAAATTTTGATTAGAATTGGATGCGCTTTTCCAAATATCCATTGATCTAAAGTGAGAAAAATTTGGATCTGGGTAGCCCACATTTTGTATAATACACAATTTTTTATCGTTAAATAAAGTTTGCATTCCACTCATTGCTGGGTGAAGTTTTGTTTTGGAGGTTCCGTTTAAAGCTAAGGTTTTATTTTCTGGTATTAATACATTTCCTCTTGCATTGCTTAGATTGCTATATTGGTCTACTGGTATTACGGTATTTAAACCATCATTTCCACCGTTAAGTTCAATTACTACAAATACTCTTCCATTGGCAGCTGCTCTGCGTGCTAGTTTTTTTAAAAATTTATTAGATCCAAAAGCTTTAACGCCAAAACCGCTTATTAAGCTTGGAATCATGATAGCTGGAGCAGCTGATTTTATAAATGTTCGTCTTTTCATATTGTGTATAAAAATTTTTTTAAATTTTACATGAGTTGAAATTCTGGGAGTTCAAAAATAAATTTTAATAAAAGTTGAATCCTGATATTTACTGTATTTTTTTTAATTGTGTTTGTCTTATCTGCCTGAAAATCATTCCATGCAGAAGTCCAATAGCTGTCTAATGAAACTCCTGTTAATAAACTGCCGTTCTTTATAGTGTTTTTAGATGTGATTGATATATCAGCACCCAGCATTAAATCGCAGATGCCTGCCACTAATTTGTTAGGGTCTGCAGCGTCATTGCCAAATTGCTCTGCTAAGCTAATACAATCTATAATTACCTTTTCAGTTTGCACAGGGTATCCTGAGAAGAGCAGGTATACGCAATAAGAAACTCTTTTTGGAAAAGTATCACTGTTAATCCATATTTCATGAAATTTTGGTGTTTGATAAAATGCTGGCCATCCAGCAACACTGGGTGGTTCTGCCATTTGTAAGCTCATTGTGGTACCAAAAAAATAAGCCAATTCATAACTTTTATAAGTTCTAAATACAGTAGAAACTGGATGTATGGTTTTACAGGCTTTATTAATACTTCCATAAAGATCAAAAGGGGTTTTAATATAACAGCCCCTATTTAAACTGTCATAAAAATGGGCGCTTTTGAATAGGTTTTCTAGCAATGGTTTAATTTCCCAATTGGTTTTAAAATCATTGGCAAGTGGAATAATTACATTGGTTTCAATATCTGCTGTGATATTATAATAAACAAAATAGCGGTATAATTTGCGCACCATAAATTGTGCAATAATGTCTGATTTCGTAAAAATCAAATTAATTAACTCTTGGGTTTCATTGGCTCCACTAGCACCTGATTTACCTGTAATGCTTGAATTGCCAAAAAAAGAAGAAAACTGTTTGTTGAGCACATCATGAGCATTTGGCACAAAATTACTTTGGCGGCTTGTTGCATTTATTTTCCATCCTGTTAATATCCTTGCTGCAGCCTTTACATCATTTTCGGTATATTGACTTGCGGGGTCTTTGCCTAGTGTAAATAATTCCATTAGCTCTCTTGCATAGTTTTCGTCTGGCGCATTTTTTGTATTATAAATACCGTTTAAATATTTTAGCATTGCAGGGTCAATAGTAATTTTATATACAAAGTCTTTAAAATTGCCCATTGCATTGTCTCTTAATAATTTAAAATGATTAAAATGATCTATTCCAGTACCCACAACATCATTTTCTGTAGCAAAATGATTATGCCAAAAAAACACCATTTTTTCTAAAATGGTATTGTCATGAAAGATCATATTGCCAGAAAGCCAATAAATTAGGGAGGAAGACTGCATATTGTCCAGATTGGGGTCATAGGGTTTATCGTGCCATGTTGCACCATAGTTTGGGTCTCTTTCGTTCCAATAAACAGGGAAATTGGTTATCGCTGGATTTGTATTTAATAAATCATTTACAGCTTGGTCCAATGTTTTAGATTTTGTGGTATCAAGCAAAGCTTTGTCGTGTCCAAAAAGTGTTCTGTTGAGCAAGTGCTGAGCTTCTTCTTTTGCAAATACACCAGTGTGTTTAGCTATTCCTGACTGAGGTTCATCTAAATGGTCTGGCAATTTTGTATTGGCAAATTTATTAAAAATGATGTCTTTTGTAATATCATATTCGCTTATTTTGCCGCTAATATCTATCGCTTGATGCTTCTTTGTAGTTAATTTTGCATTATTACCCATAATTTACATTTTTTAGAATAAGAAAGAACAAAGTTACTAAATTATATTAATAAAATATACATTCTTTTTTTGGCTTTATTTTTTTTACCTTTGCAGCCATTTATGAGCACAGCTACAATTACAACTAATAAAGGAGTTTTAGAATTTGAATTATTTGATAAAGAAACCCCTATTACCGCAGAGAACTTCAAAAAATTAGCTACCGAAAAGTTTTATGACGGTTTAACTTTTCACCGTGTTATTCCAGGTTTTGTGGTGCAGGGCGGCTGTCCGCATGGTGCTGGACATGGCGGTCCTGGATACAATATACCTTGTGAGACTAAGGCAGAAAAACAATTTCATGAAAAAGGCGTATTGAGTATGGCACATGCAGGCAAGGACACCGGAGGTTCACAGTTTTTTATAGTATTGGATAGAAATGCTACAGCCCATTTAGATGGCGCACATACCGTTTTTGGAAAAATTATTAAAGGTATAGAACTTATTGATGATTTAGTGCAGGGTGATGTAATGGAGTCGGTTACAATTACTGAGTAAGAATGTTATCAGTAAATAATGTTTCCCTTAGATTTGGGAAAAGGGTATTGTTCGAAGATGTAAACCTAAATTTTACAGCAGGCAATTGTTATGGTGTTATAGGAGCAAATGGTGCAGGAAAATCTACTTTTCTAAAAATTTTGAGTGGCGAAATAGAGCCCAATACTGGAGGTATCAATATAGAACCTGGAAAACGAATGGCTGTTTTATCCCAAAACCATTTTGCATTTGATAATAATAAAGTTTTAGAAACAGTAATAATCGGACACTCTGTGCTTTGGAAAATAATGGAGGAGAAAGAAAATCTATATGCTAAAGAAGATTTTACAGACGAAGATGGAATAAAAGCATCAGAACTAGAGGAAAGATTTGCAGAAATGGATGGATGGAATGCAGAAAGCGATGCAGGAATGCTTTTAAGCGGATTAGGAATTGAAGAAAAATATCACGAAATGTTGGTAAAAGACCTAACCGGAAATCAGAAAGTTAGGGTTTTGCTGGCTCAAGCCCTTTTTGGCAATCCTGATATTTTATTGCTTGATGAGCCTACCAATGATTTAGATGTAGAAACTGTTACTTGGCTAGAAGACTTTTTAGCAGACTTTAAAAATACTGTTTTGGTAGTTTCGCATGATAGGCACTTTTTGGACACAGTATGCACACACATTACAGATATAGATTTTAGTAAAATTCAGATTTTTTCTGGCAATTATATGTTTTGGTATCAAAGCAGTCAGTTAGCGCTTAGGCAGCGTTCTGATCAAAATAAAAAATCTGAGGAGAAGAAAAAAGAATTGCTTGAGTTTATTGCTAGATTTAGTGCCAATGTTGCAAAAAGTAGACAAGCTACAAGCAGAAGAAAAATGTTGGATAAACTAGATATTGCTGAAATAAAACCAAGTAATAGAAAGTATCCTGGCATCATATTTAAACCAGAAAGAGACGCAGGAGATCAAGTTTTGGCTGTAAATAATGTTACATTTTCACATGACAGCAAAGCAGTTGTAAACAAAGCGAGTTTTATTGTAAACAAAGGAAACAAAATTGCATTTTTGGCAAAAAATCCAATGGCATTAACTCTATTTTTTAAAGGTTTAGGCGATGAAATAATACCTGAAAAAGGCGATTTTGATTGGGGAGTAACTATAAAAAAAGCTTATTTGCCAAATGATAATTCAAGTTATTTTGATTCAAAATTATCTTTAGTAGATTGGCTTAGACAATATAGTGAAGAAAAGGATGAAACTTTCATTAGGGGTTTTTTAGGCAGAATGCTTTTCTCTGGCGAAGAATCTCTTAAAAGCGCCAATGTGCTAAGTGGGGGAGAAAAGGTAAGGTGTATGTTGAGTAAACTTATGCTAGAATCGCCTAATTTGCTCATATTAGATGAGCCAACTAATCACTTAGATTTAGAAAGTATTCAAGCACTAAACAATTCTTTAATTGATTATCCGGGCATGGTACTATTTCACTCTCATGACCATGAGTTTATACAAACTGTTGCCAATAGGGTGATAGAAATAACTCCAAATGGGTTGATAGATAAAATGTGTACCTATGATGAATTTATTAATGATTCTAATGTGCACGAGAGAAGGACTGCTTACTATATTTAGATAATATAATCTACAATTATATCATCAAGTTTTTCTGATGTGATAGGCTTAGATACGTATCCTGAAACTTCTTTAAAAGTTTTAGCTTTATAAACATCGTCAGGATAAACAGAAGAGGAAAGCATTACGATACGCACTCCTTTGCGTTTATTGCTTGCAATATTTTTAAAATCTTCAATAAAATCCCATCCGCTCTTTACTGGCATTTTTATATCAAGTAAAATGAGGTTTGGCAGTTCTAGCTTTTCTTCGATAAGTTCATTCAAATAACTTATGCCTTCGTCAGCACTTTCTACTACTTTCATTTCGTTAACTTTATGGGATTGTTCCAAAATACTTGAGGTAATAAAATTGCTTATTTCGTCATCATCAATTATTAACACTTTTTTAATTTGAATTGTCATGGGTTATTTTAAAATGCAAACATAGTATATTTCCTTGAATTTAATTGGAGAATTGTAGTTTTTTGTCGAAAATTTAAACACATCATGAAATTCTTGTAATTTGATGTTGCTAATTACAAAATCAAATGTATTTTTGCACCCTTAAATAAAAAAAATGAAAAAAATAATTTTTAGTGCTGTGTGTTCAAGTTTAGTTTTAATGGCTTGTAATAATAGTGAAAAAAAGATTGAAGGAAAATCTTTGAAAAGTGCAAAAGATAGTGCAAGCTATATGCTAGGCCTAAACCAAGCCATGCAATTAAAACAATATGGAATAAAAGAGGTAAACAAAGATTTGTATTTGTCGGGTTTATTAGAAGGCTTAAAAAATGATTCTGGATTTGCCGTTGATATTGCACAAAGTCAGATGATGTTTGATAATTATATTGCGGAATTGGAAAAAGAGATTTCAAAAACAAATTTGATTGCCTCTGATAAGTTTTTAGCAGAAATTGCCAAAAAACCTAATGTTCAAAAACTGAATGCAGGAGTGCTGGTAGAAAAAATAAAAGATGGTGTTGGCGAAGATGCAGGGATATCAGATTCTGCAAGTTTTCATTTTACACTTTCTACCAATGTTGAGCAAAACTTATTGGATACCCGTGTAAGTGGATATCCTTTTCCGATGACAAATATAATGGGCATTAACTATGCAACAGGTTTAAGTGATGCTATTTTAGCCATGAAAACTGGTGGTGAATACAACGTTTATATACCTTTTGCAACCGCAAATTCACCCGCAATGAAGAGGTACAACGTTAAGCCAGGGCAAGTAATTGTTTTCAAGATAATTGATATCAATATCAAAAAACCAATTTAAAACCAATATAGAATTTTAATTTTAAAACACCTTTAGTATATTGCTAATGGTGTTTTTTTTATATTATTGGTTTTAGTAAACAATGTAAACCAGAAAGTGATATTTAACTGATTGAGATTTAAAAATTGACTTACAACCATACCATGCCAAGTAAGCTAAGTGCAATGGCGATTTTTAGTAAATTATTGCTTATTTGGGCATATTTAGATTCATATTTTTGATGAATAATAAAAAGGGCAGCAAGCATGATAAAGGAAATTGCAATCATGAAAAAAATGCTATTGTGTTTAAATTGATAGATATAATAAAAAACAAAAATTGGGATGTAAGCTAATAAAGCAAGTATTTTTAATAATAACAGAAAAAAGGAAGGTTTATTAATGATTGAAGATGAATAATACGAATAAACAGCATTGCCTTTTGTATGCTCTAAGTCTTTAATGCCTTCCCTAATAAGAATAATAAAAAAGATAAACCATCCATACAAAAACATGTCTGTTTCTATAAGTGCATAATGTAATGTTATGCTAAAAAAAGAGGTTAAGGTTAATAAAGTAGCAGTAATTTCTCTCAAATAGGCTATTTTTTTAATTTTATGCGAATAGAGCCAAACTAAAAAACTAAAACTAAAAAAGTAAATCCCTATTTTTAACGATGCCATAAAAGCAAGAATTAAACCAATTATGATTAGAAAAAAGTATGAGTTAATTAAAAAATTTTTGTTAAGGTGCAAAAATAATCTAGTTCTCTTAGGATAATTAATTAAATCAGTTTCTTTATCATAGAAAAAATTAATAAGGTAGCCCGCAGCTATAAATATAGATGTACAGATTACAATGATATGTAATTTTATATCGGTAAGTATTTGCCACCTGCTATACCATTGATTAAAAATAAAAAATGCTGCTAAATATTGAGCAATAGCAGTTAATAAAATATTATACCACCTAATAATTGATAGAAATACAATTATCTTAAAGGTTAGAGAGTCCTTTTTGATAGTTGTCATAGCTAATTAGAGTTTACAAACAATACTAATTTCTTGATCGCTTAACAAAGCTTGTGTTTTTTCTAAATCTTGAGTAAAGCCTAAAATGTAGCCGCCACCTCCACTGCCGCAAAGTTTTAGATAATAGGTGTTGGTTTCTAAACCTTTTTTCCAAAGTTCTTCTATGTTTTTTGGTATCATAGGCTGAAAGTTTTCTAGAAATAATGCACTCAGTTTTTTAAGATTTTCGAATAATGGTTTTTCTTGCCTTTCTAAAAATGCTCTTATACAAGCGTCATTGTATTGTTTCAGGGTGGTTTTTACCATTTTTCTGAAGCCTTGCTCTTTACATTTCTCTAAAAATATACTCACCATTGTGCTCGTGCTGCTTGGCTGCCCGCTATTGATTAAAAAAATGGCTCCATTTTTATTCGAATCATCAGGCAATGCTGCCAATCCCACATTTTCTTTTGATTTAATCAAGACTGGCAGTTTTAGATAACATATTAAAGGGTCTAAACCACTACTTTGGCCATGAAAATATGATTCTATTTGCCCTAATTCTTTTTTTAATTGCAAGATAATATCGCCTCTATTCCATGTGTTGCTTTTGGGTGGATTTTTTGCATATCGTGTATAAATGGCTGCTACTAATGCACCCGAACTGCCCACACCAAACCCTTGTGGAATGCTGCTATTAAAAGAAAGGCCATTATTAAGATCTTTTTCTAATGCATCTAAGTTTAGTTTTGCAAATAGTTTTTTGTCGTTAGATAGTTGTTTTAAGTAGGCAAATAAATTTTTAAGATTTTGATTAGAAATTTTGGCAAATTCGTCATTTGATTCTGTGGTTAATTCGCCATAAAATTGACTGTAAGGGATAGATAAACCCATGGAGTCTTCTATAATGCCATACTCTCCAAAAAGTAGCACTTTAGCATAAAATAAGGTGTCTTTTACTAAATTCATTCTCATTTAATTTGTGCAGGCCCGTTGCCAATACTGCTGCAAATATACTTTTTTTCTGAACAATGCATTACTAAATCAGTTTTTATAAAATCAATCACCGTTTCTTTATATTGCTCATGAAAGAGTATGTGTACATTTGCTCCAGCATCAAGAGTTATAACAGTATGTATGCCAGTTTGTTTTCTAAAATCCCAAACTTTTTGAATAATAGCAAGCGTATTAGGTTTCATTAATATAAAATATGGATTACTTGTCATCATGAGTGCATGCAACATCATTGCTTCGGCCTCCACAATTTTTGTAAATAATTCAATATCACCTTCTTTTAGTGCGGTTTTTATGGCTCCCATATTATTATTTGCAGTTGCATATCTTGTTTCAGCAAATGGATGTTTTTCTAGTAGGCTATGCCCAAGGGTGCTACTCACTTCTTTTTCGCCAATATCTACTAATAATATGGCGTCTATAAAGCCATAAAAACCTTCAAAAACTTCTGTTGGCTCTAATACTGTTGCAAATTCATCACTGCTGCCAGGGTACAAAGGGTGCTTTCCCCAACTTACTAAGCCACCATAAACAGATCGGCAAGCACTTCCTGAACCTAGCCTTGCAGCTATGCTTGCTTTGCGGTAAAAATCTAATGTTTTGTTATTTTCTATTTGTTCTTCTAGGGTGCATAGGCAAAGGGCTAAGGCGCTCATGCCAGATGCAGATGATGCAATGCCGCTAGAATGTGGAAAGGTATTGGCTGTTTCTATCTGCAGCTGATATTCTTTGGTAAATGTAAATAAATGAGTCGTTCTATTTAAAAACTGGATAATTTTACCTTCAAAATTGGGTGCTTCTTTGCCTTCGAATATTACTTTTATTTGATAATCATCGTTCGATGTTTTTTCTAGCAGCGTTATTTCTGTCCTTGTTTTTGCTTCATTTAGGGTAAAGCTAAGCGATGGATTAGCCGGAATTTGAATTCCTTTTTTACCCCAATATTTAACCAAGGCAATATTGCTTGGACTTTCCCAAGTGGCATTTAATAACATTGTGCAAAGGTAGCAATAATAGCATAAACCCCCATTAGATTTCAGAAAATCTGTCTTTTGCTATTTTTTTTTAGTTTTGTTACAGGCTTTTTTGAAAAAAATACTTTAATAAGCATAGCTTTGCAATAAAAAATAAATACCATGAATTCTAAGTTACTCTTATATATATTAAATATGATGGAGCAAATGGCCGCATACGTGATTGTAAATATTAAGCAGAAATAAGTTTTATGAATAGACCAAAAGTATTTTTTGAAAGCAAAGTTTTCTGCATCTTATTTTTAAACATAATATTGCTTAGCTGCGGAGCCGATAAGCAAACTAACAAATCTATGCAATTTCAAGATTTAGGTATTACAGATACTTTTTTAATAAAAGTAAAAGCCAGGGTTTTGTTAACTACACGCTTTATCGATTTGAATGATTTTAAAAAGAGGGTAAGTTTATCCTATTACAATGATACTATAGGATTTGTAAATACAAAAAAGGTGGTTACATCTGTTAGAATAAGTTATTTTGATAATGGGCAATTAATATACAAATGTATGCGTTCTGGAGTAGATCAAAAAAAATTAATAGAAACATCAGAAGCAGGTGTTTTTGTTAAGGCCAATTTGGCATTCTTTTATCCTAGCTTGATTAGGCAAAGGTCAGAATTAAAACACATCAATATATTGGCAAGGCGAAAAATGGATATATTTGGTGTAAATGATGTTGCATTCTACGATTTAGCACAGCTTTCGCTTAGTAAAATAAATACACCCGATTTGGCATACTTAAGTTCTTCTGACAGTTCTGAAAAAGGTTATATAAACACATTTAACCATGTTACTGCACAAGCCATTATCACTTCATTTTTTTCTGAAGAGATGGCCGACCTTATTTCAGACTTGCATGAGCGCAAGAGCATGCCTGAATTGACCACGGGTATTTTTTCGAAAGCGCAGCTTTTAGATTCTATTAACAATCCCTTAGACAATTATGTGGACATTGTAAACAATGAAATTGGTCAAAAAATTGGAAAATTACTCAAGGAAAAATATCAAATTAGTTATAAAACACCTGTAACGCCTAAAATATTGGCAGATTATTTGAATGATATACAAAATTATTATTCTTGGGCTTTGGGCATAGGATTTAACCCTTGCACAGAGGGGGATTATATTGTTGAAAAATTTGCCAAAAAAATTAATTGGGCTTTAAGCAAAGTTTAAATTGTTTTTAGCATTCACCATTAGGTTAGCTAGTATGCATAAATTAATAATTATTCTGACCTAAGTTTTAAAATACAAAATTCAGCAGAATCGGTATTTTTTTTCTCAAAATTAATAAGTGTATAATTTGTTTTAATATAATCAGCTAGTGGCTGATCATATAAAACCAAGTCATTCATAAAGTTGTTATTGAACAAAGCATTGCTTAAATTTATTTCTTCGAATTTTAATTGACTAAGCCTAGTATTTAACAAGGTTGCTTTTGATAGATTTGTTCTAATCAAGCTAGATAAATTCATAATACAATTAGTAAGATTAGCTTCTTGCATCAAGGCATAATCTAAGGTTGACCAAATCATACTTGCATTTTCTAAATTTGATTTTCTTAAATTTACACTTTTTAAATTTGCGCTGTCCAGCAATGTATTTACTAAATTTGCATTCTTAATTATAGCACTTGATAAATTAGACCTTTGGAAATTTGCAAACGACAAATTTGCATTTTCCAAATTTGCACTTTTTAAATTCGCCATTGATACGTCACTATTGCTTAGATTGACACTTTCCAAATTGGCCTCTTGGAAATTAGCCATTCTTAAATCAATACCGCTTAAATCTTTTCCTTGCAAATTTACTTTGGCCAAATCTGCCCTTGAAAAACTTATATTTTTTTTAATTTTTTTAAAAGAGTTAGAGTCCATTTTTGTGCTTACTATTGCCAATAGCAATTGACCTCTTTCCACACTATATTTTTGAGCCAATAAATCGCAAGTATCAATAGGTATAAAATCTTTAAATGAATAACTCAAAGTGATTATTCTTTCCAAAATATTATTTCTTGCTATTATTTCACTTTTGCTCTCAAATTGATTGATTAAATCTAAGAGTAAATGAAGTTTTTGACTTTGTTTGCTTAAAATGAGTGATTGTTCTAATGAATAAATTTTATGTTCATTTGCTATTTGCGTTTCTGAAAAGGTGGTTTTTCTATGGTATATAACAAATAAGCAAATAAGGGCTATAAAAGTAAATGTGGGAAAATATAATACCCCAAATAAATTATAGTTTTGACGGGGAATTTTAACCGGTTGTTTTTTATTAAAATAAATAAGATAAAGTAATTTTAAATTTGATTTTACGATAAATATAAAAAACACAATTGCTAAGGTCATTAAGCAGCCAATCCAAAAGTCATAAGCATTTTCAAGATATGGCAATTTCATGTAGCCCATCATCCAGCCAATGCAAAATAGGAGCAAGAGTGTGATTAAATAAATTAAGGTTTTGTGCATCAATTATTTTATAGTTATCTTTTTTTAGTTGGCAAATGTAATTATAAAAATGATAGCGAGGAATACCAATACTATGAAATTATTAAGAAAGTTTTAAACTAATTTAAGTAAAATTAATGCTCTAATACCTTAACTTATCCCAATAATGTAAAATAACCTTCTCTAAAATACTTTTCGGTTTATATTCTTTATAAAATAATGGCTCATAATCATAATTCAAATCAATTGATTTAGCGTTTAAATGTGCTATCAATTCTGCACAAAAAATATCAACATTTAAGTGTAGAGTAGCATAATTTCTATTTAAATAATCTTCTGTCCGTTTTATTCCTTCAAACTGCAAGATTTGTTTGTGAAGAACTTCCTTTATAGAATGTCTATCAGCATCAATAATTGGACAATTTTCTTGTTTTTGTGGCATAAATCCCTGATAATAAATAGAATAAGCCATAAAGCTAATTGCTTTTGCATTACAAGACAACGCCTCAGCACATAATCTCCCTCCTCCCGGTATAAATAATTGGTCAATAATAAAATCTGCCTTTTCGATTAATTTTTTACATTCTTCAAATTTCATATTTTCAACTAGCTGAAAATCAAATACTAACCCCTCAGCCTTTAGCTCATTCACTGCATCAATAATGTATTTTGAGCCCTTTATTGACATATTAGATGGTGCATGAATTACTAAGGGAATCTCCTTTTCAGAGTCCCGCACTGTGTAATCACTGGCATTGACAAACATTATCCAATGAAAAAAAGGCCTTTTTTGTAATTGTGCTTGCTCCCGCTTACTGTAAACTAAATCCGCATATTTTTCTGCCATACGAATTCTTTTAATTCTTCTATATAAACCGATTGCAGTATAATTATATCCTTTTCCATACTCCACAGGACTCATACCCAAACCTTCAAATTCTTGTTTCATTGCCCAATACCAACGCACATCATCACCCACAAAAATAAAAACTATTTTTTTACCAGCTTTTTTTATCAATTTTAAGTCCGAATAATCCGCCAAAATCGAGCTCCAAATAAATATAAAAACATCATGCTGCTCAATTAATTGTGGTAATATTTTACTATTATATCTATTGATTAAAAATTTTCTAATGTCAGAATACGGTTTTCTAATTGCCTTTTTCCAAACTGATTTTGTTCCTAAAAACCAATTATTTCTAAAAAGAGGATTAATTTGGGTAGAACTAATGATGTCCAATGATATATTTTGATTTGCGATTGCAGGTAAGTCGTTTACCATAATGGTTACCTCATGATTTAGTTTTTGAAATGCATGGCGCATTTCACCCATAGTAGAAGCAATATTTGTAGTCCCAATAAAAATTTTCATTCTTATTTAAAAAAATGATTTTATACCTTCTTCGAAAGAAACTGTAGGCTCAATTAATAATTTTTTCATTTTAGCGATGTCACCAATAAGTTTTTCAGGTGATTCAGACTCCTGAGTTAGAAACTTCGGCTCCATATTTAATTGCTTTCCAATAATTTCACATATTTCTCTAAGAGAATGCACCTTAGGACCTGCAATATTTATTATCTCATTTCCTGCTAAGTTAATACATTTGTAGATTGCTTTAGCTGCATCACTAACATGAGCAGGGTTAATCCATATACCATCATTTCCCTTCAATGTAATAGTTTCGCACTGTTTGATATTTTCAATCAAACGCGGTATTAACATATCCTTCTTTTGCTCTTTGCCATAAACAAAAAATGGTCTTAAAATTACAGTATTAAAAAAAGAATTATAATTTAAAATTAAACACTCTGCAATATGTTTACTTGCAAGATAAAAACCCAAATTTGAATTATATACAATTTCCTTGGTTTCATTTAAATTATATTGTTGGGAACCATATATACCAGCCGAGGAAGTAAAAATAATTTTTTTAATTTGTGCTCTAATTCCATAGTCGCATAATTTTAATGAAGTGTACGAATTTACATTGAATATATGGCTTGCCTGGGTTGGAAAATTTCTAAAATAGGGTGATTGTGCTAAATGAATAACCATATCTACATTAATTTTAATTTCATCAATGTTCCAATCTGAACTTAAATCAACTTGATAAAATACTATGTAAGCACTTTTTGGTTCAGATAAACCTAGACAATATACTTCATATCCATTTTCAACTAAAATCCTATGAACTTGACTTCCTATGAGCCCATTATATCCTGTAAGTAATATTTTCAAAGTTGCAAATATAAAAAAAAACTGTTATTAATTATTATACATTGGGGTAACTATTATTATAGGAGTTTGGGTTAAGAGGATGAAACATCCCCGTAAAATCAACTTCTTTTCCAAACCAAATTCTATCATAAACCTTAGGAAAAAAATATTGTGCAGTAGTATAAGAATGATATTTCTCCACATACTTTCTGCTTTTTTTACCTATTTCGGCACGTAATTTTGGATCAGTAATCAATATTTTTAATTTTTCATAAATTGTTTCTGGACACGCTGAAACAATTGGACATTCTTTTAAATATGAATATCTATTAAATACTTCACAATATTGATTATTTGTTAAATTGCTAATAACCGGCAACCCCGCAGCCATTCCCTCTACTCCACTCATTGCATAACTAGTGATAATTATTTGTTCCACTAGTATATCTGCTTCATTCTGTAAGAAAAGCTTTACTTTTTCATTAGGTACTTTTTCCAGCAAAATTAATTCAATATTGTAACCCTCATTTTTTAACCTTGCGGCAGCTTCAATAATAAATTCTGAACCCTTTACCCCTCTATGATTTGGTGTGTGAACAATTTTTACTACTCCATTGCGCCCATCATTCATTGAATATTTTTCCTTTTTCAACCATTTATTACAATCAATCATTGAATAACTAAACATTAATGCATCGAACCTACCCACACCGTCTAATTGAAATACAGGTAAAAAAAAATCTGAATTTTTTACCCAATATTCAACATGCTTGTATATTTCCTTCTCCTTTTTTGCCATTTGAGGATAATTTATATTTAGAACAAAAGCCGCACTTTTGTCAAGTATTCTTGAGTAGGCATAAAAATCTCCACCATAAGGCAAACTCACAACCTTAATATTGTATATTTTGTAAAGTGGTGACTCGAGTTTCCAATACATTGTTCTGCCAAATTCACTTGCCCCAGTTATTGGAATATGAACTATATCATAATTAAAGAGTATATAAAACTGAACAACAAAAGGATTAAATAAATCTCCAAGTAATGTTCCATGTTCAAAACCAGAAATATTTTGATAATAAATATCATAATCTTCCTTAATATTAATACTAAATAAAGATTTCATAACCGTTTTTGAATCATAACCCAATTCCACCATAGCTTGAGACCAATATTTATTGCTAATAATTGGATTTGAACCAAACATTAACCTTGGTTTGCTATTTTTTCTTCTCAAATATATTTTAATCCATTTTATGGGAAATAAAAAAAGCAAAGGAATTATAAAGAAAATTCCAAAAACTAACCACAAAATATCCCTTATAAATCGTTTCATATTTTTTTAAATATGAACAAATCTACCACTGAAGCAGGCTTCTTCTTGATGAAAATGAGTACTTTTCATTTTATTTTCACTTAATATGTGATTAACTTCCTCTACTGAGAATCTTCTGGCGTTTGATGGCGCATACCAATCATAATTTGTACTCATAGACATATCAAATCCCCAATCGTCTCTCCAAAAACACTTTAAAAAATTCCAATAAACAAATCTTTGAATAGACATTTTACCCTTTTCAATTCCTAACAATTCAATTTCAGGAACTTCAAAATCAATTTTTAAAGCATCTAAACGTTTTCCCAATTCTGTTAATTGCTCGGAGAATTTCCAGATTTGTTCATTTGAATATTTATGAACATTATTTCTGAAGTAATCATCAACAAGCTCTCTGGGCAAAGCTTTTTTTCTGTAAAAATAACAAGCAAACTCCCCCTCCCTTTTAGTTTTCATTGCTAAATGCTTAAAGGTAAAATCTGGATTTTCTGTATGCATAATTACTTGATCACAAATCATAAAATCTACAGAGTTATTTACTAATTTTGTATCAGCTATATCCCTTTTAAGAAAAAAAAGATTCGGAATATCACTATAGTTTTTAGCTGCTATAAGGCAAGCGTCAGATATATCAATACCAATAACAACAGAATTCGGTGCAAGTTTTGCCAACCATGCTGCCTTATACCCCAAACCACAACCAGTATCAACTATTATTTTTTTATCTTTTAAATAATTAGAAATATCATTTTCATCTTTAAACCCATATAAGTCAAAAAACCATTGATATTGAAAATCAAAAAAAATATTATTATTTTCAGACTTATCAACTTTCTCCCATTTATCACTAAAAATACCTGTTGTTTGTTTCTGATTTTTAGCTTCTAAATATTGACTATCCATTTTAATCAGATTTCCTGATATTTCAACCCTTTCTTGAAATAAACTTTCTAAATTCATATTATTTTTTTTTTGCTGGGTTACCAGCTATTTTGGAATGTTCAATAAAAGAATTCTTAACAAAAGAATTGGCTCCAACAATGCAGCCATTGCCTAATTTAACACCTTTAGAAATTATTGTATTAGGACCAATAAAACAATTATCTCCAATAATAGTCTGCGCATATTTATAAGAACTTTTTCCACCGCTTATGGCCCACTCTACACTATCATGAGAATATATTTGAACTCCAGCAGAAATTGAGCAGTTATTCCCTATAATAATGCTTCCACTTCCATCTAGAACAGTAAAGGGTCCAATCCAAGTATCCTCACCAACCTTAACATCTCCAATAATAACTGAGCTGTCATAGACACTTGTATTTTTGCCGAATCCTAACTCTTTGGCTTTTTGCCATCTGTCAGAAAATAACTCATTAATCGGCATCGATCTATTGTATTTCTGCTTTAAATTATTTTTAAGATCTTCAATTATTTTAAGAAATTCTTCTAACATTAGTATTGCTCTCTTTTTAAAAATATTTTACACCACCATTCAAAATTCAAAAAACTCCAAATTAGCAATCTGTGATTTATACCTTTCTCCATGTGTTCATCAACAGTTTTTTTTATAAAATCAGGATTTATATATTGCGCACTTATTAAATTCTTGTTTAATAATAACTCCTTAACATAAGTAGCATTTTCGCCTCTATACCAACTTTCATCAGGTGCGCTAAAACCTTGTTTTTGCCTGTTTATAATTTTTTCTGGCAACAATTCCATCATCGCTTTGCGGAGTACATTTTTGCCATCATCAAACTCTTTATAAAGTTTTCGTTTGTTGCCAGATAGGTTTTCATCTAAGCGTTTCATGTTTTCTAAATTGCCTAATTTATGTTTTACAGGAATTTTTTGCGCAAAATTAACTAAATCATTGTCAAGAAACGGAAAACGCTCTTCAAGCCCATTGGCCATGCTAAGTTTGTCGCCCACTAAAAGCAATGCAGGCAAAAAAGTTTTAATTTCAAAGTAAAGAGAGTTTTGAATGTGGTGCTCTGGGGTATCATAATTAAGTTTATCATTAAATAGAAAAACTTTTTCAAATATACTTCTGGGTTCCTCAAAATTCATTTGGGATGCCACATTTGGCTGAAAGAGTTGTGTTTTTTCTCTATCTGTAACCAACCTTTGCCAAAAATCATAATATTGATGAAAGTAATCTTTTTTATCCAACGCTCCAAAAACGCGGTAATAGCGCCAAGGGTAGCCGCCATAAAGTTCGTCTCCGCCTGTTCCTTGCAAACAAACTTTTACAAATTTACTTGCCAATCTGCTGATATAATAATTGGGGTATGACATGCCCGCACGAAGGTCTTCCAAATGATAAACAACTCTAGGCAGACTCCAAGCTAAATCTCCTGCATTAATAACTTGTTCATAATGCTCAGTTTTGAATGCATTTGCAATCAGTTCTGCATCACGTCTTTCATCATAATTTACTTCCACACCAGACACCTCACTCATATCAAAACCACAAGTAAAAGTGCTAAGCCTATCGACTTGCCCTGAAGCAATTGCAGTAATAGAGCCAGAATCCATACCCCCAGAAAGGTAGCTTCCCACAGGCACATCAGATACCATTTGCCGAACAACGGCCTGCTTAAATAGCCGATTCGTTTCACTGACAGCATCTTCAAAAGTCATTTTTTCATCTGGGGATGTAAAATCATAGTCCCACCAAGGTTGGTGTTTTATTTGTGTCGTTGTAGCATCAATAGCAATGGTATTTGCCTGAGGTAACATACACACACCTTTAAAAAGTGTGCGATAAGTAAATTGGTTCTGAAATGTAAAATACTCGTTCAATGATCCTAAGTCCACTTCTGTTTTATAAGAATGATGTGCAATGATGGCTTTTATCTCACTAGCAAATACAATTCTTTTGCCATCAAACCAGTAATATAGCGGCTTTACTCCATATCTATCTCTCGTCAAATAAAGCTTTTTATCAACTTTATCCCAAGCAGCAATTGCAAACATGCCATTTAGTCTCGTTATAAAATCAATACCATAAGCGGACAAACCTTCTGAAATTACTTCAGTATCCGTTGATGATAAAAATGTATGCCCTTGGTTTCTAAGCTCTTGGCGTAGCGATTGGTAATTATATATACAACCATTAAAAACAATGGTCCAACGATTATCTCTAGAGCCCATTGGCTGGGCACCTCTTTCACTTACATCTATAATAGACAAGCGTTTATGTGCCAGTCCAATATTATCTTCTATAAAAATTCCGCTACCATCGGGTCCTCTATGGTTTATTTTTTCAGCCATAGCCTTCAACATATCAGCATTGACTCCTTGCCCATCAAAATTGAATATGCCAACCAAACCACACATGTCTATATACTTTTTAAAATTTTAATGATGTAATAAAAATCTTCATCCACCATTTTATTATGCAATGGAATAGACATAGACAATTCATTGCATTGAAATGCACCTGGGAAGTCAGTAGCTTTTAATTGATACTTATCTGCATAAAATTTTAACATATGTACTGCATGAGTTCCTGGTCTTGTGCTTATTCCATGTTTTTGTAAATATTCCATCAAATCATTTCTGCTCATTGGGGCTTTTTCCTCTTCAATCATGCACACATAAGATTGCCAACCATGTTTACATCCCTCAGGTACAATCGGAGGTTTAATCCAATCTATTTGAGACAATTGGGTTGTATAAAATTGTGCCCATTTATCTCTAAAATTTATAAATTCATTTAATTTGGATAACTGAACTACACCAATTGCCCCTTGAATATCCGTCATCCTATAATTGAATCCCATATAATTAAACTCTGGGAGTAAATAAGGTTTGGCACCATGATGTCTTTGCTCTTCACTAATAGATGCACCATGATTTCTTAAAACATCCATATAATTTGCCATCTTTTCATCATTGGTAGTCAACATCCCTCCTTCTCCGGTGGTTATACTTTTTCTTGGATGAAACGAAAAACATCCAATATCACCCAAACTTCCAGCGTATTTTCCATTAATCATTGACCCAGCCGCACAAGCTCCATCTTCCACAATTTTCAGCTTAGGGAAGTTTTTCTTTATTAAATCTACATCTACACATAAACCAAATAAATGAACCGGAATAATTGCTTTAGTTTTTGAAGTAATTTTTTCATGTATTTTATCCAAATCCATGTTAAAAGTATTTGGATCCACATCAACAAAAATAGGTATAGCATTGCAATATAAGACAGCATTTGCTGTAGACACCCATGTAAATGCAGGAATAATTACTTCGTCACCTTCTTTTACCCCAACGGCTAACAGCGCTAAATGCAAGGCTGTAGTACAATTTGAAACTGCCAAGGCATGAGATACTCCATGCATATTAGCAAAATTGGTTTCTAATGTCTTGACCTTTGGTCCTTGTGTAATCCAGCCGCTAAAAATAGGTTCCTTTGCAGCCTCCCATTCCTCTTGCCCCATACTTGGTTGTGAAATTTGTATAATTCTTTTTTCCATTTGATTAGTATTTTATGCCCATTATTGTAATTCCCTAAAAATTAATAGTTTTCACAATTTATATTTAACGCATTTCTCATTAAAAGACTTCTGTGTTTGTTTTGTTTGACTATCCATTAGTGGCTTGTCCCTGATTTCTCCAATCAATTAATTTTTGTAAACCAGTGCGTAAATCATATTTGGGCTCAAAACCCAACTCAGCTTTTGCTTTGGCATTGCTCCCAATTCTATTTTGTACGAATTGCCTTGCATCATCCTCACTGTAAGGGTTATATTGAACTTTTAGGTCTGAACTCTTGAGTTCCAAAATTGTATCACACAATGTTTTAATAGTAGTTTGCTTTTCTGTTCCCACATTATAAAAACCAAATTTAACTTCATTTTCCATAGACAAAATATTAAACCTTGCAACGTCTTCAACATAAATAAAATCATAAGACTGAGAACCATCTCCATTAATCACAGGTTGCTCATTTTCATCAATTTTATTGAGCATAATTGGTATAACACCGGTATAAGCAGCAGTTTGGTCTTGATGAGGTCCATAAACATTCATATAACGCAAGCCAATAGCTTCTAAGCCATAACGGTCATTAAAAGCAGTAGCCATGGCTTCTGCGGCAATTTTTGTGGCTCCATAAAAGTTTTTGTTGTTAAATGGATGTTCTTCGGTCATTGGCAAAACCACCGCATCGCCATAAACAGATGCAGAAGAAGACCAAACCAATTTTTTTATATTATTGGCAACACATGCTTCTAAAACATTAAAAATCCCTCTAATATTTACATCAAATGCTACACGAGGATAATCTTTGCAATGCAATAGCCATAAAGCTGCCAAGCAAAATACACCATCTATACCTTTCATTGCTGCATTTAATACATCTGTTTCTCTTATATCTCCACCATCTGCAAATACAGATAAGCGTGGGTCGTTTAAATAAGGTTTTAAATAATCCATTTTGCCGCGAGCAAAATTGTCAAAAACCACTATCTCTGCTACTTTAGTTTTTAACAATTCAGATACCACATGGCTACCAATAAATCCTGCACCGCCAATTACCAATACTTTTGAATTTTCTAATTGCATTCTCTTATTCTAATTTGCAAAATTAAATAACATAAATCAAATAATAAAACTTATATTTTGTGTAGGTTTTGATTCTATTCTTTGGGTAAAATATATTTTTTTGAAATTTATTTATACATTTGCTAGTCCGATTTAAAACAATTGAATGAAACAATTAAATTATTATTTTTAAAGAGCGTTAAAATATACACACAAGTATTTCATCTCCACTTTTTAATTCAAGCGCTAATACGGCCAATTGCAGGACTGTAGAACAATTGCTAACTGCAATGGCATATTTGGTTTGATGATAATCTGCAAATGATTGCTCAAATTCTTTTACCTTTGGGCCCTGTAGCGCCCATCCAGATAATATGGGTTCCTTTATCGCCTCCCACTCTTCTATACCCAAACTTGGCTGAGAGATTGAAATATTTCTTTTTTCAATATTCATTTAATTTTTTTTACCTCTTACTGTTATTCCATAAAAATCAACAAATTTATGGTTGATAGTTATATTATTTTCTGCAAACCATTCCTCTACTTCGGTCAGACTATGCCTAGTGCAGTCTTGAGGATGATACCAATCATAATTAATTACTGCATTATCCTCAAAACTAAATTCGTTACTCCAAAAGCATTTCATAAAAAAATGATAAAGAAATCTTTGCATTGTATAATTTCCTGCAGGAATCTCCAATACATCCACCGCTGGTGAATCAAAACTAATGTTTAAGTCTGTTAATGTTTTACTTAGTTCAGTAATTTGACGACATGCTTTCATACTGTCCTCGTAACTTAAACCACTTATTTTTTCTCTTATAAAATCATCTGTAAATTCCCTTATTGGTGCTTTTTCTTTGTAAACATAAATAGCAATTTCTCCATTTGGTTTTAATATTTGGCATAAATTCTTAAATGAATCTCTCGCATCTCCAGTATGATGAAGCACTTCTTGGCAATAAATAAAATCAAACAACCCAAGAGCACTTAGGTCCTCTCTTAAATTGCCAAATTGTATTTTTAAGTTTTGTTCATTTTTTAAGTTTTCTGCTGCCACCTCGTGAGATGAAAAATCTATGCCAACAACCTCTGTTGTGATAGGGTTAGAATGCATTCTCAATAATTTAGTTACTCTGCCATTGCCACATCCTCCATCTAATATTCGCTTTTTTGTGGTAAGGTAAGACTTAAATTCTGTTAAATTGGCAAATCCATTTCTGTTTAGGATCCAGTTAAAAACTGTCGAACCTTCAGAAATTGTAGCTTCTAAAGCTAGATTGCTATTCTTTGTCCATTTCTCATTAAAAGACTTCTGTGTTTGTTTTGTTTGACTATCCATTAGTGGCTTGTCCCTGATTTCTCCAATCAATTAATTTTTGTAAACCAGTGCGTAAATCATATTTGGGCTCAAAACCCAACTCAGCTTTTGCTTTGGCATTGCTCCCAATTCTATTTTGTACGAATTGCCTTGCATCATCCTCACTGTAAGGGTTATATTGAACTTTTAGGTCTGAACTCTTGAGTTCCAAAATTGTATCACACAATGTTTTAATAGTAGTTTGCTTTTCTGTTCCCACATTATAAAAACCAAATTTAACTTCATTTTCCATAGACAAAATATTAAACCTTGCAACGTCTTCAACATAAATAAAATCATAAGACTGAGAACCATCTCCATTAATCACAGGTTGCTCATTTTCATCAATTTTATTGAGCATAATTGGTATAACACCGGTATAAGCAGCAGTTTGGTCTTGATGAGGTCCATAAACATTCATATAACGCAAGCCAATAGCTTCTAAGCCATAACGGTCATTAAAAGCAGTAGCCATGGCTTCTGCGGCAATTTTTGTGGCTCCATAAAAGTTTTTGTTGTTAAATGGATGTTCTTCGGTCATTGGCAAAACCACCGCATCGCCATAAACAGATGCAGAAGAAGACCAAACCAATTTTTTTATATTATTGGCAACACATGCTTCTAAAACATTAAAAATCCCTCTAATATTTACATCAAATGCTACACGAGGATAATCTTTGCAATGCAATAGCCATAAAGCTGCCAAGCAAAATACACCATCTATACCTTTCATTGCTGCATTTAATACATCTGTTTCTCTTATATCTCCACCATCTGCAAATACAGATAAGCGTGGGTCGTTTAAATAAGGTTTTAAATAATCCATTTTGCCGCGAGCAAAATTGTCAAAAACCACTATCTCTGCTACTTTAGTTTTTAACAATTCAGATACCACATGGCTACCAATAAATCCTGCACCGCCAATTACCAATACTTTTGAATTTTCTAATTGCATTCTCTTATTCTAATTTGCAAAATTAAATAACATAAATCAAATAATAAAACTTATATTTTGTGTAGGTTTTGATTCTAGTCTTTGGGTAAAATATTTTTTTTTATTTGAATGAATTTTTTGCACCAATTTACAGTGGATATATCAATGCTCGCCTTGATATTTATGCTTAGTGAGAGAAAATTTTTAGCTGCAGTTAAAATAATCCTTCCAAAAATAAATAGCGAAAGGTGTAAAAGTTATGAATGATTATAACATGCTTATTGCCTTTGCTGAAGATGGCGCAAGAACTGTATTCTTTAGAAAAAATTTCATTATAATCACTAATGAGTAATTTGGATTAAAATCTGTTTTTTACCTTGGGCTTTAATTCAAATCAAAATCAACTGTATTTAAAATATGAGCAATGCGTTCTTTAGGCAAGTTTCCTATGTTTATTTTTAGTCCTTTGACAACTCATAATGTTTCGAATCTGTAAAAAAAAGTGTTGTAACTAAGTGGAATCTGGGTTGAATATTTGCTTTATTTCACCATATTTTTTTGCACCATCTTCAATTAAAAGTAATTTTGTTCATTATCAAAATGCGCTTGTTAAAAAGTGCACATTATTATATGATATTTAGTTTACTTTGCAATGTTATTTATGGGCACAATTACCAGGCAGAGTTTTAAAGGGACAATTATTAATTTTGGAGCAGCTTTTTTGGGAGCATTTTACCTGCTTTTTCTTCAAACAAAATTTTTAACCGCTCAGGAGCTTGGTTTGTTTCAGGTTTTTATTCAGGCAGCATTGGTTATGGTTGGTTTTGCAAAATTGGGAATGCAGAGCAGTATGGTAAGATATTTTCCTCAATTTCAGACGAGTGATAATAAGCACAAGGGGTTTAGTTTTTGGGTATTTGCTATTCCCACTATAGGCCTTTTATTAACATACATTGTGCTATTTGTGTTCAAAACACCAATTAAAGCCTATTATGCAGCCAAATCTCCCGTTTTTAACCACTATTACTATTTAATTATTTTACTTGTGGCAGCATATATCTATATTGAGATAGCTGAAATTTATTGTGCTATAAAGCAAAGAATTGTAGTGCCAAAAATTTTGAAGGAGTGGTGGATTAGAATTTTAAATGTTATATTTATCTTACTTTTTGGTTTTCAAGTAATCTCATTTTCGTTTCTGCTATTTGGGTTCATATTTGCGCATTTAAGCTGTGCTATTGCAGATATTGTTTATTTAAACAGGATCAATAAATTGAATTTCGGGATTGATAGAACAGTTTTAAGTAGAAAATTAGTCAAAGATTTTACTTGGTTTACTACCTCTAGTATGGTTACTGCTTTTTTGGGCATTATTGTTTCAAGGTTAGATTTTTTAATGCTCACAGGCATGAACGGGTTGGGTGATACTGCAATTTATGCCATAGCTTTTAGTTTTATTGCTTTGATAGAACTGCCCAACAGATCACTCATGCAAATGGCTACTCCACAAATTTCTAAAAAAATTGCAGATGATAATAAAATAGAATTAGAAAGATTTTATAAAAAAACTTCTCATAATCAGGTAGTTATTGGTATTTTAATGTTTGGTATGCTTTGGTTAAATCTAGACTTGATCTATCACCTTCTGCCAAAAGGGGAACTCTATTCTACGGGTAAAAATGTGGTTCTTTTTATAGGTTTTGCAAAAATACTTGAATTTATGTTTAGCAGTGGAGGGGCTATTCTAAGTTTTTCAAAATTATTTTGGTTAGAAATTCCACTTAGTATAATTAATGTTTTGGTAGGTTTAACAGCCAACTATTTATTAATTCCAATATATGGTGTAACTGGCGCTGCAATGGGCACTGCACTTGTTTATTTTGTCGCTTTTTTGTTTGGAATAGCGGTTTTAAAAATTGGTTTAAAAATTTCACCTTTTTCTAAAGATGCGATTGTTGCGCTTTTTTTTATTTGCATTTTAATAGCTCTAATTCATTTCATTTTAATTAATGATATCTGGCTTGCGAGCCTTTTAAAAACTACCTTATTTGCAGGAGCATCATTGTTTTTAATTTTTTTTACCCCTTATTTTGGGGATTTAAAAGAGATGATTAGTAAATTATTTAATAGGCTAAAAAATCGCAATTTTAGCACAAAAGGGTAATTTACAATGATCGCTAATAATCTGGTTTTTTAATATTTTTATTTTTAATATTTTTTTAAAGTAAAAAAAATATTAATATTTATAGTATTTTCGCATAATTAAATTTGTTAAAATGATTAAAAATCAAAAATCAAAAATTGCAATTACGATTTACTTATTAGCGTTTACAATCAATATTTTTGCACAAAGCAGTTCATTTTACCTTCAAACCAAAAACAATAGGTTGTTGGTAAATTTAACTACAGGATTACAGCAAAGCTTACCCATTGCTGGTAATTACAACTTAAAAAAGGCTTTTGATTTAACGGGATTTGGGCTTGAAAATGTCATTAAAATAGATTTCACTAAGGCGGTTGAAAATGATAGTAATTTTATTGCCACTTTAATGCAAACGGGTTATTTTAATTATGTTGAAGCAGTACCTATTCGTTTTACTAGCTTTGTACCCAATGATTATCAATCGCAACAGTGGTATTTAAAAAAAATTAAAGCTTTTAATGCGTATGACAGAATTGGCAATACCAGTAAAATAGTAATTGCGATTGTAGATGATGGTTTGGATACGGCCCATCCTGATATTCATCCAAATTTGTGGCACAATAATAGAGAAATTCCGGGCAATGGCATAGATGATGATTTGAATGGTTTTATTGACGACTATGTAGGGTGGAATGTTGCCAATAATACCAATAATCCTAATGCTACCAATGCTTCTCAATCCCACGGAACGCATTGCGCAGGAATAGCCAGTGCTGCCACTAACAATGCAGTGGGCATAGCCTCAATGGGATATGGTGCAAAAATCATGATATTAAAATGTGGTGATACAAGTTTGCCAAGAAGAATTTTAAACTCAATTGATGGTGTTGCCTATGCCATAAAAAACAATGCTGATATTATCAGTATGAGTTACGGTGGTGGTCCTTTAATTGTTACGGAACAGCTTTTATTTGATAAAGCGAATCAAATGGGTATTATTTGTATTGCCGCTGCGGGAAATGATAATGTTAATACCCCAATGTATCCGGAGCATACAACCATGTAATTGCTGTTGCAGCATCGGATAGCAGTGATACAAAAGCATCTTTTTCTAATTACGGTTCTTGGATAGATATTACCGCTCCGGGTAAAGATATATACAGTACCATTCCTTTGAACGCTTATGGCTTCAAAAGTGGTACTTCCATGGCTTGTCCATTGGTGGCTGGCCTCTGTGCAGCAATGAAAAGCAGAAACCCAAATGCCAGTAAACAAACCATAGAAAATTGCTTGTTGAGTACTGCTAAAAAAATTGATGCTCTAAATCCAAGTTTTACAGGGCTGTTAGGTTTTGGACGTATTGATGCTGAAGCGGCTATGCTTTGTATCAAAAAAGTCAATGCGCAATTTTCAGCTAATTTTAATGCGATATGTGCAGGAACAAGTGTCAATTTTAAGGATTTATCTACAGGCAGCCCGTCAATTTTTAAATGGACTTTTCTAGGTGGAACACCCAACAGCAGTTTCAGTCAAAATCCTACCATTACATTTAATACCAATGGCAATTTCACTATTGGATTGATAGCTTGTGATTCCTTTGAATGCGATACCATTTCAAAAGTTGCTTTTATTCAAGTTGCTATTCCAAGCGTTAAACTTGTTGCCAACAAGAATGTTTATAAGGGGGATTTGTCTTACTTTAATTTAAATTTTAAAGGGACGCCACCTTTTCAAGTAAAGTATACCAATGGTAAGGATACTTTTGAAATAAAAAATGTATTGAATAGCCCATTTCAACAACCTTATTTGCCAGATTCAAGCAAAGCAATAGATAAGGTTTGGTTAATTTCAATGAGAGATTCACTCTGTATTGGAGCGGTTTCAGACACAGGAAAGTATAAAATTATACCCTATAAAACCTGTACTTATTCCGTAAAAAGTCATCATAAAATTGCCAGTAATACGACTGGTTTTACAGGTGTACTTACAAATAACAGTTCATTTGGGTTTCAATGTGTTGATATGGGTGATATGGATTCCAATGGTGTCATAGACTTTGCTATTTCCGCAAGTTATAAAACAGTGGGAGGCTATTTATACCAAGGGTCAATATTTATTGTATTTATGGACTCATTGGGTAGTGTAAAAAAATATCAAGAAATAGCACCTGGGCTTGGTGGGTTTTCAAATACTTCTCAGACTTCCTATTTTTTTGGTGCAGGTATGAGGTGTTTAGGAGATTTTGATAAAGATGGGATAAATGATTTAGTTTTTGGCTCAGCAGGACCCGATGGCGGAACTAATAAAGGGGAAATTTGGCTGTTGATGATGAAGAGCAATGGGACGGTAAAAAGTCAGCATAAAATTAGTTTAACTTCGGGTTCTTTTAGCGGACCACTGGTGGGAGCCTCTAATTTTTTTAAGCTAGATACAATGGGCGATATTGACAATAATGGTTACATGGATTTATGTGTAGGGGCTTATCACGATGATGCTGGAGGGTTTCAAAGAGGAGCTACTTTTTTATTAAATTTAGATTCAAGTAAAAAGGTTATCAAATCAACAAAAATTTCTAGTTTAACAGCTGGATTTACAACTACTTTAGATAATAATGACCAATTTGGTCATACTGCCACAATGGGGTATTTAGACCAAGATACCGTGGTTGATATTATTGTTTCTGCGCATTTAGACGATGATGGAGCCACGAACGCAGGGGCACTCTATGTGCTTTTTATGAATGCCAATGGGACGGTTAAGACTTATACTAAAATATCCAAAGGTGTTAATGGAGGTCCAACAGATCTTACTACAACAGATATTCTAGGGTACGCTATTAAAAATATTGGCGATTGGGATGGGGATGGGATACAAGATATTGCCGCCTCCTCTATTTATAAAGATGATGGTGGAACTGATAAAGGGGCTGTTTATCTAATGTTTATGAATAGAGATGGGAGTGTGCGCGAATATCAAAAAATAAGTGCTACATCTGGAAATTTTATAGGGTCTTTAAATATTGGAAATAATTTTGGTGTTGATGCAGTGCGAATTGGCGATTATAATAAAGATGGTGAGCCAGATTTACTGGTAGGTTCTCGTTTTGACAATGAAGGGGGCACAAATAGGGGTGCAGCGTGGATTTTGAATATGCAAAGAATATGTGTTAAAGATCCAGATTTTTCTAAATGTCGATTGAAAGCAAATTTTCATATCAATCCGGTTTGTTACACTGAAAATCAATTTTTCAGCAGCACAAGCATTGACTCTAATGCTCAAAATGTGGCTTATTTTAAATGGTATTTAGGAAATGGGGATAGCGTGATTGGCAAATCTAGTTTTACTTACAAATATAAAAATCCTGGAAATTATCAAGTAAAGCTGATAGCAGGTAGTGATGGTAGAAGAGCCTGTTTCGATACCATTATAAAAACAATAAACATTCCAGATAGCTTTAAAATAAAACTGCTTAAAGTTCCAACAATTTGTTATGGTGATAGTGTTAATTTAGGAATAGAGCACATAATATGTGAAAAAGGAAATATTTTGGTAGATTGGTACCCGAGAAAATACTTTAACGGTAAATATATTTTTCATGACCCAAAAATAGGAACGCTTGAAAGCACAAAAATTTGGGCCGTGGCGCGCAATATTGCTGGAAAAATAAGTTCAGACACTATCTTTATCAAAGTAG